>Ga0224511_10002835_pt1 | contig 12013 bp, 5 predicted proteins | sample SF_May12_sed_USG_2_FD_169988 | JGI IMG/M metagenome (GOLD analysis project Ga0224511, IMG submission 169988) | Sediment microbial communities from San Francisco Bay, California, United States - SF_May12_sed_USGS_8_1 | ecosystem: Environmental > Aquatic > Marine > Sediment | place: USA... | reverse complement strand
TTTGTACGGGCCATTTTGTCATGGTGCCCTTAAACATGACATATCTACATTGTTTGCAACATTCTTTGTTTGAACATCTCTTCAATTTATATTATTCTGATTTTTGTACATGCAGTACTTGCACATAATGTTTTTGGAAACTTTATGATTAGCCCTGGTACATTTGTATTGTTCAGTTCAAAGTAATCACATTTTACACTAAACTGTCTGATCAAACAGATCACCCGTGATCTGAAGTTGTGTTTGAGCGACAGGTGCGTTCCATAATTATGTGCAATAGCCGTTTCGTTTATATCGACTCTTATCAATCACACAATAGATGTGTACATGTGCATAAATATGTTTCACCATTTTATATAAACCAAACACTATGTAAGCTATTAGTTTGAAATTAAACTGATGAAAGGGAAAGCCCTCAGGAAGCATAGCCTACATGGGAAAATAGCAGCATCTGTTTTATTGAAGCTGTTCACCAGCGGTAATGAAGGATGTCACATATTTTTTAGTATGATATAATGTATGTTAGTGAGAAAAATGCATCGCATACATCTTTACTCTGCATTGTACACTGTTTTAGTTATATTACAGACTTGTAAAAAGGTTAAATGCTGTTCGAACGCACCTACATTTGTGATATTACCCATGCTATTATGCAGTGTTTTATAATGTCCATTTATATACATTGTATTGTTGTCTCCATAGGTTAGTCTATCACCAATGTTTGCAATATCAGCCTACTTCAATTAAAAATATGGATATAATATTGTGCACGAGGAAATTATTTAATAGGTAAATGGTAGGGTTGAAGAATAAATTAACTATTTTAAATACCAATTGAGTTTCATATTGTGGTGTGAGTGGCATGAACAAGTTAATGGAGTGGATTGCTTGGCTTCTTGAAACCTCTCGTTTCCCAGGGTTTTGAACAAAAGATATTACTTCTACGAAAAAGACATTAATTTCTGAAGGTAAGTTTTCTTTAAATCGTGATGCCATAGCAATATTTTTTACTTTATTCTTTCCTGATTTTTAATTGACAACTTAAACACGTATGAACAATTATACTGGCTTCGCGTCAAATTTGTCTGGAAAACAATGATTTTCATAAGAATCTTTACTTTCGCTAATAGAGGCGTCTACTCCAATAAATAATATTGTTGTCTAAGGTAATATTTGTAAGTGTACGTTAATGGTTGTGTTTATCACATTATCAACAATAGAAGTCTAGACAGAAATTTGTACAATACTGAATACAGTAATATCTAAAAGTGAAAGAAAATGTTCATTAAATGCTCTATGCATCATCCAATACATATACCACAACCGTTCAATGGTAGTTAAACTGTGGTTTTAATAAATTACTTAAAACTTTAAAAACATCACTTCAGTATATCTCGTAAGGCGTGAGCGACATTAACATGCTTAATAGATAAAGTTGCCTGTCCTCTTAAAAGTCTATCCTATCCCGTGTTTAAACAAACGAGATAAATTAAAAGAAAAAAATCTCAAATGCATGTTAGCTTATTTTTCATTGTGATGTCACAAGCAAAACCATCCAACATAAGACATGAATACATTGTCCTACTCTGGCGTTTTTCTTGAACAGGCATACATTTAGAAGTTAGAGAATGTAGTGTTAAGACCCCATAATGCATTGGCACATGGAGGAAAACCACTACTGCTGAATATGTCTGGAGAAATAAATAGCGTAATATTTGCAACTTACCTCTACAAGTGTACCCCGATTTCATTGATTTCAAATTATTGATAAGGATAGGATTAGTTGTGACCTTAATCGCGTGCCCTATTTCGATATCAATTATAACTAAACTAAACTACTTAAGTAGTCAGGTTCAAAAGCCAAAAAGATTGCTTCGCCCAAAGCTTCAGGAAACAAGGGTTATCAAGAATAAAAAAGTACTTTAGTCGTGTTTGTGTTAATATCGCCATTCTGGGGGAATCTTTATAGAATTATTATTGCTAGCTGCATCTACAAGCATTTTAAATTTAATACAAATCAAACGTATAAAGTCAATGACTTGTTTAATATTCACTTACGTTTTTATACACATTTTTAAATGTACACATATTTGTTATCATTATAAGAAATGCCGATAACATTCGGATTTTTTTTTCAATTTTCAATTGCATGGATATTGTTCTCATAACTGCAATACGAATTGGGAAAGTCGGTAGTTTTAACAAAATGGTTTGCTAAACTCCTACACAGGCTACAGTACATTAAAAAGATATGTTCAATAGCTCAAACATCATTCATTTATGATAAACTGTGCATTGTCAACATTTCTTTCTCGAGAAATGTAGAAAACCCATGGGGTAGTCACTGATTTACGACATGTTGCCTTACATTTTAAGAGACCAATGTAATACAATTACATAATGTCTTTTAAACTACGGATAGTGGAATCATGTTATTAATTATGACGAAATTTTTGTTTTAATTTTCTTATGGACAAGGCAATTTATTTCTGATGCAGGATAGAGTTCAGACGTCTGTATATTAAGAGAGAAACTACGACGACTTAAAACAATTTCTATAATCATTAAAACTAAATTCTAGGGATGACGTAAAAAAAGATATTAAGGAAGACCTTGGGCAAGTTCTTTCTATTTTATGACGTAAAAATGTGTGGCTTATTATGTGTCAGTTAAAATCACACCTCTATTATAAATTGAAGCTTGTTAACGTGCCAATCCATTTATGAATATCAATCATGTACACTTATAATCACTCCTTGATGTAAAAAACAAGCAATTGTGACCTCCATTGTTACGTCATACTATCTAACCTATTTATCAAAACCTCTTTCACTTTCATTTAGAACCAAAACTGATGTGTCTTTTTGGAACAAACTATTAATGGTTTACTTATAAACTTTAAGATGTCCTCCGTTAATGAATGAAGCTCAATACGGGTATGTAAATGGTATGTTCTTAGTATATTTAGAGTTCTGCTCGACCGCATTACATCTATTGTTTTGGCTAATTAATGACTAATAACAAATTATTGTTGTGTTTTATGACTAAAAGATGGTACTTTTCAAATTACTAAACAATAGTTTACTTATTTGATTTCAACGTGATTGCTTGTTTTTAACACCAAAACGTGGCACTCAGTGTACATAATTGATATTCATAAAAGATTCAACATAAATTCCCGGTGCCATAAATTCAATATTTGTCTAGTCTTACACAAATTGGGTCATAATTCAATTTTACCAACATAAAACAATACACAGTTCGACCCACCTATCATAAAGAGGGTTGACATTATTGCTTTAAAAAAATACATGAAATAAAACTTGCCAATGACTTTCGCTCAATCAGCCATAAATGTTATATCTTTATTCACCCCCTACAATCATTAGAACAGTAACACAAGTGTTTCCTGTTAAAAGTGTTCCAGAGCATATTCCGTTACTCTTCTCGGGATGTAAATATGGGACGAAACGGTAAGGGGATTCTTTATTTTCATTATTTTAAAAAATCTATGCGTTTTCTGCAAAAAAAATGGAGAATGTAATTCGATAGCGATAGACATAATTATTTGTTTGATAAATCGATACAACTATTCAAAATTATTAGAAATAAAGACAGTAGAGCTTTCGGCGTGTCTAACAGTGCAGCATTATGATCGAGCATTTTCATACTTTTGTGATTTTATGTCATTAATTTGCTCAATATATTAAGTATCTGTGTTGCTAAATGTCAATAGGAAATTTAACCATATGTTGTATAATTTACAGGCTTGAAATGTTTGTTATAGAGGTTTATTATCCATTTTTTCAAGTGTTACTGTTCTAAAGCATAGGTCACTGTTCCATACAATGGTTGTCGTTCCAGAGCATATTTATTATACGTTTGAATATTATAGTATTTATTTTCTTCCATCATTCATCGTAAAAAAGCTATAAATATTTCTGGAAGCCGATAAATAATACAACATCTTGAAGATATAACAATTAAACGATTTTATTTAAATTGTGTACCAACTTGTTTTAGAAAAAAAACGAAACTTTTGTACAATCATCTTTGCGAGCAAAGCAATTTGTACTGAGGAGAAATAAATGATTAAACTAACATTATTTTTAAATTAGTTATCGTGTTTATACCATTAAGATTACTTAACATTTGTAGAAACTGTTTTATAAATAATTACTAAAATTGTATATTTTAATGATGTGTCACTGTCGTTTTACTTTAATGTTATGGTAATAAATCGGCTTAATTCTTATGCAGGTCTGAAAACGTATATAAGAAACAAAATATAACAATAGAGAATCATGCTTCCCCAAATGAATGTAAATGATAATTTGTGTGTTGTCATTCACGAATGTATTTATGTTGGTTACAATTTTGGCAATGTTGAAAAGAAGGGAGAATACTTATAATTAACATAGCTATTACTATCATATGGACAGTTGGACACAAATGATATATTCAATAAAAGCATTAATCTAAACAGAAGCGGCGTGGACGAATGGATTCGTAGCAGGACCAGCGTTCGAATAGTCACAGGTTCGCGTCTCAACCAATTACTAAACGTTCTTTTCGCATTAGCAAAGCACGAAGGAATGATGAACATATTAAAAGTTTAGTTTGTGTTGATATACAAAACTAACACGGATGATTGTATATTTAAAACATTGATTATGATTCATTTACAAATATGAAAATGATGTAAAATATTATTAATAATATGAAAACTACAAAGCATTAAATTTATTATTTATAACATTAAAATAACATAAAACATTGTTTAAAATATTGCTTATGTACGTTTTTAAATGATTTCAGTAAGACAAAAAATCTCGTCGACTAATAAGTATTATGGGAATGTCAAAAAATGCATTTGAAGAATAATTTGTTTGATATTTTTATTAATATGTAATTACATCATAAGATTATTACATAATAATAACATTGTAAAGAAGGTTTTCACTCTATAAAGTATTGTATATAGTGTATGTAACATATGCTCTGGAACGACAACCATTGTATAGAACAGTGACCTATGCTTTAGAACAGTAACCCTTGAAAAAATAGATAATAAACCTTTATAACAAACTTTTCAAGCCTGTAAATCATACAATATATTGTTAAAATTCCTTTTGACATTTATCAACACAGATACCTAATATATTGAGCAAACTAATGACATAAAATTACAAAATAATAAAAAAGCACAATCAAAATGCTGCACTGTCAGACACGCCGAAAGCTCTACTGTCTTCATTTCTTATAAGTTTGACTAGTTGTATCGATTTATCAAACAAATATGTCTATCGCTATCGTACTACATTCTCCTTGTTTGCAGAAAACGCATAGATTTTTTAAAATATTGAAAATAAAAAATCCCCTTACCGTTTCGTCCCATATTTACATCCCGAGAACAGTAACGGAAGATGCTCTGGAACGATTTTAACAGGAAACACTTGTGTTACTGTTCTAGTGATTGGAGGGGGTATTTATTGTTGACATGCTCGTATAGGGAAAGAACTCCACTTTTAGGCTTCCATATCATAAACGGTCATAAATAAATGAACATATCTCAACATGTAAAGTAAATAACTCAAAATGTCATGGTGCCCTTAATCTTGACCCTGTCTACTTGTTTTCAACATTTCTATTTTGAACATCTCCTTAATATATTTTTAATTGATCACCAGGCAGTAGCTTCCTTTATAAAAATATGGACAGTGTTCGAATACGTTTCATTTGTTTTTCTTTCATATCCATGTTGTCTGGCATGTTTAAACATTATCTTTGTGTAAAAATGACACAACGAATATGCCGACAATACAAATATAAATTGAAGAGACTTTGCGACCAACTAATCGCACAAGATATATGACAAGAAGGACGCATATCAAGCAAGACAGCTTATATATAATATGGCCTTTATTTATTATGCACAATCCAATAACACAATAAACTCAATAAGAATGTGCAACTAATTAAATGTGTGTAACAAAACATTCATACATAGCATCACATCAATTCCTCGTGTACATAATACCGGTAAAACAGACAAATCAATCAATTAATTAATCAATTATTTGATGTACACATTTATATCATACACTTGCAAACACTCCTTTAAGTATATATAACAGTTTTAATTGTAAAGTATTTTAGAAATCTAGTGAATGGGACACTATAGTTTATTGGTCTTTATTGAAATGACTTTATTCTGAAAATAAAATTAAGACTGGAGTTGTTAAAATATTTAAAACAGATTATAATTGTAACAAATATTTATTGTATACAATTTTAAAGAGTTAAATGAATTCGTTTGTTTAATTTCTATAGGTAATATGTCCCAAACATGTACACCTTTGTTCTGAGCCTTTCTGTAGAACAGATTATTTTGATTAATGGTTGTTAAAAGTACCTATAGGTGAGGACAGGGAATCATGAATTGCATTGTCATGTTTTTATCGAGAAAAAACAATTTCCTTTCCTGGAATTTTTCGTACATAATTATTTAGACCTAACGTTAGCTTAGATGTTTTATATTGGCCGGCAATTAGTTTTCGTTGGAGAAGGACGGCTTCAAAGGAGAAACAAATCTATTCCGCCCGCAATATTTGAGAAAATTAATAGCTTCAATGCAATTTGTATTTCCAGCTTTTCCTACGTTTTCATGTCATTAGACATATAGTTATGCGATGTAATATTCAAGACATGGTTTATGGAATGTATGGTATGTTTATTCCCAGCAGGCAATGGTCATTACCCCTGTGTATTTGTCCACATACGGTAAAAGTACAACTTTATCAAAAGACATCAAAGAGCAAACTGTTTTCAAAAAGACCCTGTGGTGCGTTAATCACAAACTTATAATAATGATATAAGATCACTATCACTCTGCACTACTTAAAACATAACATACAGTAATGAAACATGCACTTTTTAGGGTCAGAAAGGAGTTTATTCAAATGATTTGTGAGCCACCTTCTCAGTTAAGTACATGACTGTTAGTTTCTTAGAACGTCGAAAAGCATTTTACCATCAGCGCCACATAAACTACTCGTCAAATAATATGGAACGCCTCGTCCGCCTTATATTAGTTTTTAGTTGGTTGTTTTCAAGTTTTAAGTCGTTATGGACAGCCAACCAAAATGCATCTCGTCGTGTTCACTATATAGGTCTTGTTTGGGTACCTCTTTGTACAGTTTTTCATAGGTAGCCTTGTCAAACAAAACCAAGTTGTTAAGTTTGTCCCTAACCTTTCCCCTGGACCACTTTGCTTTATACGACGGGTGTTGAATTGTGTTGAATATGCCTTGCACGCCTTATTCATTTGGAAAAAATTCTCTCGCCTTTTTGTCTTATTTGTTAAGTTTGTGAAATATTCGTTTAACACATCGAGATACAAATCATATATGTCACTTAACATAACAGTTCAACACTACATTATAATATAACAACTCGTTTTCAGATTACGCGAACATGACAGCTTTTAATCAAAATGGCGGACATTAAGTAAAAAAGAAAAACATTTTAATGTTAATTTGTGAGATCGGGAAAATATCAAAAATGTGATTTAACTTTTTGGATGGAAGGATAAATACAATACTAGGATTAATGATGTATAAAGCTCAAGTTTAACCTGCTCTGTCCGAATATCTCAGCCTCGCAGTATAAACTTGAGGAATTTTCAACACTAACAGTATGAATTCTCTATTTACATACTCGCATTTGCAGTAATATTGAAAATATATTAATCGAATATAAGCAAACAACTCACATCAGACAAAAAGTTTTAAATCTACTTGTGGGCAAGAATACCTCGATTGTTTAAGAATCTTAGAAACATAAAAGTTCCAAGAAACCAAGAAGCTGCGTTCATTAGAAGTGTTAGCGTCAATCAAAACACTCCAGGGAAAAGTAATGTGTATTTATACATTTTATTGTTTCTAAGCCTTTGCCCCTTTATGGAAATTCAATTGAAGAAAAAAGTAGTATGTCACTTTCATTGACACACAAAAATAGTAAATCCAATATTCAATGTTCTCTTGTTGTATATTCTTAACTTCAAAGACTCCATTTTCGTTTCTATGATTTTAAATTAAGATATATGGATGTTAGTGTTTTTATAGATGTTGTTCACATTGATAGACCAAAACAAAATACGCATTCCTTCGACATGTGTCGCTTTCCCTTTCATCAGTTTAATTTGATACACATTTTCTAAACCACATGCCACCATAAGAAATGCATCGTGTTATAACTTTATGGCTGTTTTTACAAATCCCCTAATCCCCTATACGCGAATGACTAATGTAATGTCTACACTTATAATGGTGTATAATTAAACCAAATAATGCTCTCTTTTTTTCTTTTTGTGTGCATTTTGTGAGATGATCGTATTTTATTAAATAAACTAACACCATTGGTATCATCAACACATACAAAACGTTATCTTATTGTGTTGTCTCCATAAATCGGAGAAAAATGGAAAATCCTCAGGAAGCAAAGCGTGCACAGGGAAAGTAGCAGCATCGGTTCTATTGAAGCTGTTCTTAAGGGGTTTTGAAAGATGCCACATCACTGACGCCTATAGCGCATGAGGACCTGAAAAATATAACTACACAATGATGTTGTACATTACTAACCAAGTTGTTAGTATTCTGTTATTTTTATATGCAGTACTAACATACAGCAGTTTGAGCTCAGTTTGTCCACTTATTAATAACGGGTCATAAATCTTACACTTTTTAAGCTATCAATTTGAGATTTCATATGGTTATAGATCTTATTGAGAATAAGTGCATTGCACAACATTCGTCTAAACGTGTTTATATAATGATGTACACTGGCACATTGTTGAGCACATTATGCATGCACTTTTTCAACTGTAGTTTAAATTAACTATTTATTTTCGACTTTTAAGTATCAATTAAGCTTGCCAAGACTGGTGTGAGTGATTTTACACCTTAAATGAGGTGGGTTGCTGCCAACTTGCTAGGCTTCTTGAAACCTCTCGTTTCCCGTGGTTTCGCAGATGTAAGATGCTCTTTACTTTTGCTAATAGAGGCATACATTCTATAAGTTAACGTGTTGTCTCAGATAATATTTGTAAGTGTATGTTAATGACTGTGGTTATCATATTATCAACAATAGAAGTCTAGACAGGCTTTTTGACAATGCGGTTTACAAAACTAAACACAATAGACAGAAATATAATATTTAAGTGAAAAGATAATCCGTCTGAATTCTATTCACAAACAAGTTTATTTACCAGGCGTGTGCAGGAACATAATTATGTAGACACTTTTCTCAACTTTTTTTAATTTTCTAATTTGAGTTAGTTTGATCCTTAAACGGTGGTTTAATGAAGTAATTAAATCTTTAAAATATCACCTGAGTTCCTCAAGAGTGGTGTGAGAGACATTCACACTCTTAATAAATAAGGTTGCCTGGCTCTTAAAACCTCTCGTTTCCCGGGTTTTGAACAAACGAGATTAATTAAGGGGGAGATATATTCCCAAGTGCGTGTTAGTTAAATTGTGATCCCCCAAAACAAATTCACTTAGTACTGCTTATATTTTTGATTGACACGCATGTAATAGAATTGAAAACAACATTCCCCTTCGTCAGATTAATTCAACTGGTTGCAATGTCCCTAGTTTTGTAATTGACAACTAAACCACAACTGAACAATAATATTTGGCTCGCGTCTTGCTACAAGTTTGTGTTTCAGAACATAGCCTTATAAGAAATGCTTTTTGAAAATGTTTTCCATTTTTGTTAATAAATAAGTCTGCTCCAATAAGTAATCTTATTGTCTATCAGAACTCTATTTAAGTATAGGTTAATAGTTATGCTTATTACATTATAAACAATGGAAGTCTAGACGGGACATAAATTCGACGATATATCGACACAAATATGTATTCGTTAGAGGCTAAATAGACAGATGAATGCGATTAAAACACAAACCAGGTGGCAGCCGCTGGGCTGCTGAAGTCGTATTGTATCTGTATTGCCTCAACCAGGCTTTTTTTGTTTTAGTTTTTACACCGCTAGAGAACTAAACGACAAATTGTATGCCTTGAATAAAGTACACGGTGTATTCTGTTTATGATATATAAATTGCTAACATTTAAATTTTCCAGAAAACCTGATTGAAGAAAACATTTGACTAAAACAGTTTTTCTACCTCTTCTAATAGAGAAGACTGTTTTAATAAGTAATTGTATTGTCTAAGATAACACTATTTAAGTAAAAATATTATTGGGGTCCGCCGATGCTCTAGGATGCGTTGATGATGTAGCATTTTTAATAACCATTGACGAACAACTACAATAAAACCGAAGCTGTAGTTTCCATGTCAGCTATGCTGCATGACCCATTTTTATCAGATCTTTAAAACATGATCTTAACTTACTATGTCTAATACATCATAAAAACATTGGAACAGGCGTACAGTAAGACGTTGGAGAATGTAGTGTCAAGACCCCATTAACCTTAGCTCATGTAGGGAAACAATTACTACTTAATATTTCTGGAAAAAGAAAACATCTTAAAGTGCAATATTTGAATCATATTTGCACTTAACGTTTACAAGTGTTTCCCATTCTTATTTTGATTTTCAATTATTGAGAAGACAGGAATGTGTAATGACCACAACACTTATATAATAAAACTTGTGTATTAAAATAGTTTATTATTATTATTACTATTATTATTATTATTATTATTATTATTATTATTATTATTATTATTATTATTGTTGTTGTTATTATTATTGCATTATCAATGCTTGAGCAGTATATATTTTCTAAATGATGTTATACAGTACACCATGTGCAAAATAAATTACATTAAATGTATATGACAAATCAAATTAAAAGTTGTGTCATCCAAAGGCATAGAAGCTTCGTAGTAGCTCCAGGAAACAAGGGTTATCAAGAAGTAAAAACTCACTTTAGTCGTATTAGTGTCAATGTTGCCATTTAGGGAAGTTTATAGACATTTATTGTTAGATGTCTCAACGAGCATTTTGAATTAAATATAAATCAATGGTATATAAAAATATGTTTTCTAAATGTCTGTTGCGTCATAATGTTGTAAGAATTTTTGTGTCGTCCCTTGTGTTAGTTTTTGTACGGGCCATTTTGTCATGGTGCCCTTATACATGACATATCTACATTATTTACAACATTCTTTGTTTGAACATCTCTTCAATTTATATTATTTCAATGATATGTATATCATTCCAAAGGTGTTATTCGTTTATCATTGTGAATGTACATAAAAACTCTATCTAATGTTATTAAAACCGGAAACTATGGTATATATTTCAATGTTTCATAGTATGAACAGTGTATTCTTCAACTGCAAAAGGCCGTGAGCAAAGTCGGTAGTTCTCGCAAAATGTTCTGCATCTCCTTAATTCCACTTAAAAGTTGTTTCACAGCATCATTTTAATTTGTAAATGAAAGGGGATATGCACTGATACGTGAGCTATGTCATGCAATTGCCTAATGTCTTTCACACTACAGAATCCTTTTATTAAACTTGAAGATGCCATTTTTAATGTTCTTATGCCCAAGGCAATTATTTCTGATACAGAGTAGAGGCAAACTGTCTGATGAATTAAAAATGCTAGGTCTGTATCTTGATACCCTTACAATTAGTCACAAATCTTGCAATGTGTAATTTAAAAAGTTTACTAAATAAATTAAATTAGCATTGCAAAAGGAATTACCATTTTTTTTGACAAATAATCTGTTTTTGGACAAAAACTAAAAACACAACAACAACAATACAAAATGTAAGATGTAAGATGTAAACAACTTTTTTTATCATTTATTTTTCACATATCAGTATACATTCAAAACATTTTATCATTGTACACAAAAAAAATATTGAAATATATAGAGCTTGTTTATAAACGTACACTAACATGTGGTTGTTATAACAATAATAATTGTTAGCATTAATATATAGAAGCCTAGAGTAGTCCCTAAAATTGACTGAT
>Ga0224511_10002834_pt1 | contig 12014 bp, 8 predicted proteins | sample SF_May12_sed_USG_2_FD_169988 | JGI IMG/M metagenome (GOLD analysis project Ga0224511, IMG submission 169988) | Sediment microbial communities from San Francisco Bay, California, United States - SF_May12_sed_USGS_8_1 | ecosystem: Environmental > Aquatic > Marine > Sediment | place: USA... | reverse complement strand
ACATCTCGAACTAAATAATCGAACGCTTTAGTAAAATCAACAAAAACAGCATACAACTTCTTATTATTATTTAACAAATGTTTTATAACACCATGTAAAACAAAAACATTATATATATACACTTATATGAAATGTGTCAACCAACTCGCGCTTCTAAAAGCACAGTCATACCAGAGTGCTTGTTATGTAGTCCGAGCAAGCTAGATTTAGCCATATTTATATGTTTGGTGTGTGTGCGTCCTTGCATCTATGATTGCGTTCAAATTTAATTTGACTTCATTGCAATTCCATAATCGGTTGACAAGTTTTAATATCATTTGGTACAAATGATAAGCTCGATGAGACAGAAGAGTGTCTCGCGCAAAAAAATTAATACCTCAACATGTGAGGTCAAACTTAAAGGTTACATGTAATTGTAAATATTGGCGAAGATAATTGTCTGGACTTCATCTTAAATGAATGAATGCGTTGTAAAATAACTCGGCACTATTGGTATTAACTTGATGAGATGGAGTGTCACACTAAAGAAGAACGTTTTTATCATGCAAGACTTGGAGGTCAAAGATAAAACCTAAAGGTCCAATAACAACACTGGTCCAAGTTTTGTTGGTACGAGGTGAATTTTCTGTTTGTCCATCCCTTACTTCCCTCTTACTACTACTATGGGCGTTTTCTTCTTCAAAATAATCTGGCACTAATGTTAACGTTTTCTGGGCCTAATGGATCATGACTTCTATGTTGTTTTCATTTAAAAAAGAATTTAACTCATGCGCTAGGAAGTGTTAGTGGGATGGCATCTTACATTACCACTATTGAACAGCTTCAATAATACCAAGGCTGCTTTTTCCCATGTAAACTATGCTTCCTGAGAACTTTCCATTTTCTTAGTTGAATTAATGAAAGCCAGTGTCACACAGAAGAATCACATTTGGCAGACATAGCGGTCCAAGGTACCAATTTGCAATTTGTCTGAGAAACAATCAAATTTTTCATTGTGTCGGCTCGCCAATGTTGACCATTAGACGGCAACATATTTCTTGAACAGGAAGACCCTTGGCCCTATGTCACCGTTGTAATGGGTGTATGCCTAAGTTTATATATTGTAAAGACAACAATATTAAGTTTCATTTAAACTTGGTAAACAATGATCTCAGTTTTATTCACAAAAACACACACACCGAAAACGAAAACACATTTATTTTACGACAAAAACAATGCATTATATATATATATTTAATAGAAAAAACATCATCATAATATGAACAATGGTTTGAATTACTTATGAAATGACTCATTTTACCATGACTTTTAACATATGGTGTAATACAAAATGTATATTTTCTCGAAAATTATGTATTGTATTAATGACACAGCTATGGAAATATTGTCACAACATATTTTTGTAAGTAAGAAGTAATTGTGGAGTAAATGAATTATAATGAGATTATTTGTTTTTCCATACAATGTAGACTATTACTGTCCATGTATATGGACAGTACACGTTATAGAATCATGTATAATAATAACACTGGCAAGTACCATGAACCAAGACATGAACTTGATTAAACTGGTAATACTGTCAAAGTAGAACTAAACAGTATGTAAATGGCACACTTGAAACAAAATACTCTTTGTTGCAAAATATCAATAAAAGTACATGTAATGTCAACATTTCCATCCTAGCTAGTATTCACATAAATAAGTAATTGGTATTACATAAATGTTTATAGTTTTAATAATAGTATAGTTAAAAAAATTTAATCCCGTAACCTCGGAATTATTTAAGAAAATATCAACAACAATTTTTGTTATTGGATTGAGAGCTCTGAAACCTACGCGCACGCGGACGCTTAACAGAAATCCGATTTGGCATGGCCTTAAGGCTAAAAAGTATTTATTCATATTCATGACCAATATACAGATAATGCCAAATTAACATGCATTTCACTTTAGTACTTATTTCTCACTCAGCATCAGTAAAAAGGGAAACCCCACCCACTTTACATATTTTTGGGGTGCATATCACAGGAACCAGACATATTTTTAGCTTACCTGAGCACGAAGTGCTTAGTGAGCGTTTGTGATCCTTCAATGTCCGTCGTCCGTGCGTGCGTCAACAATTTCTTTAAACAACATCTACTCTAAAACCGCTTATTGGATTTTGACCAAACCTCACAGGAATGATCCCTGGGTGGTCCCCTATCAAAGTTGTTCAAACCGTTCCAGTTGGTGGCATAAGTAGGTCACGGGGTCAAAAAATAGTTTTTCAAAATGCAATTTTCAAAAAGCTTCTTGTCTGAAACTACAACATCTTCTCTTGAACCACTAATAAAGGGAATTTGATTAAACTTAACAGGAATGAATGATCCCTGGGTGGTCCCCTATCAAAGTTGTTCAAACGGTTCCAGTTGGTTGCATAAGTAGGTCACAGGGTCAATAAATAGGTTTTTAAATGAAACATTCAAAAATCTTCTTGTCTGAAACAACAAGGCCCAGAGCTTTCATATTTGGTAAATAGCATCATATACAGGTCCTCTACCAAAGTTGTTCAAATTATGCCCCTGGGGTCAAAATTGACCCAGCCCCAGGGGGTCACAATTTTACATTAAATTATATATGGAAAACTTCAAACCACATCTTCTCTTTAACCGCTAATGGGAATTTGACCAAACTTTACTGGAATGATCCCTGGGTGGTCCCCTATCAAAATTGTTCAAACCGTTCTAGTTGGCTGCATAAGTAGGTCACGGGGTCAATAAATAGGTTTTAAAATGAAACATTCAACAATCTTCTTGTCTGAAACTACAAGGTCATGAATTGTGCTTCCATATTTAATATATAACATCATCAAAAGGTCCTCTACCAAAGTTGTTCAAATTATGCCCCTGGGGTTCTCTATTATTGGCTCCACTGTGACCTTTTTCTCAGGTGAGCGACCCAGGGCCCTCTGGGCCCTCTTGTTTATCTGGCCTTATCTATTTATTGGTCATGAATATGAATAAAAACTTTTTTAGAACAGACTTGCCTCATCCTAAACCCTAAAGAAAAACATGAGCGTTGACCAAAGGGCCAACAACCCTCACAATACCAATAAAAATGTTGAGTGTCACACCAAAGGGCTTCAGACACCAATGTTGTTAGAATTGAACTACCTATTTATACAAGAAGATATTATATATGAAAAGAAACCGAGACTTCGTTGAAATTCTTGTTTATAAACTAAATAATAACGTATTAAAGTCTAATAACATGCATTTACGTACATTGTGTTATTTAACTTCAATATTATAATAAAATGAAAGACATACAACAATTACATCATGTAATTAAGTTGTGGTTAACGAATAACTTCCATGAACATAAATAGGTTACTGGGAAGGAAACTAAAAAGAACACCAAAGGTCACATATTAAGAAACACATAATGCCATAAATATGCAAAGATGGAACGGATGTTTTGATTGGCTAAACTAAGTTGTGGCCACAAGTTACTTAGTTGAGGCCTCAAGTTATTAAGTTGTGGCCTCAATTTACTAAGTCGTGGCCTCAAGTTATTAAGTTGTGGCCACAAGTTACTAAGTTGTGGCCACAAGTTATTAAGTTGTGGCCTCAATTTTCTAAGTCGTGGCCTCAAGTTAGTAATTTGTGGCCACAATTTACTAAGTTGTGGCCACAATATAAAATAAGTGTTGCGGATGTCACCTCTGTGCCACCGTAAGTAGCCCAGTGGATTTTTTGTTGTTATAAATTGGCGCGAAAAGCAATCGGCGATATCAGAATATTGCGGAAAAAATATGCGCGTTACGCATCGATTTGAAGTTCGTCAAATAATAGGTATAATCCGAACGGTTACAGAAGCTTACGAGTCACATCGTTAGTCACCGATATCGCCGATTGCTTTTCGCGCCAAAATATAAAATATTTTTCCACTGGGTAAGCTAAAAATGTATTTATTCATATTATCACAAATAAAGGGTATATAATTTTTATCCTTGCAGTGTATACACTATATTTAGTTCTGTTAATTACGTTTAAAGTAACGTTTTGCATTTAATGAATATGTGACAATGAAGTCTTTTGTAACAAAATTGTTCTACTTAAAAAGGTTGTCTTCACTTTAATACAAAAACGAAAATAAAGGGAAGAGCTTTAATGGAGACGGAATGATACATTTTGTTGTATTATATAGAAATGGTTTGCTTATATATTGTTTGTGTTCTTTATTATAGCGGAAATAGTATGTCGTATTAAAAAAAGGTAGAAGGCAATAATAAATACGACAGGAGGAGGAAAGGGCAGGTTAAAAAAAACTAATTAATTTACGAAATGTTTGTGTAAGTGTTTTCTTAGGTAATAGGTATACTGATGCTCTTCACCGGATCGAAAGCAAAAGCGTTAAGGTATCATCTTGGTAATATAAGTATGACTTTATCTTGTTGGCTTGCTTGTTGTCTGTTACAACATATAAGTACATAATATATCGTAATGAGATGTACCGTTGTAAAATTGTGACGCTGTTGAGTTGATTATAACATTTAAGTGGTGTCGCATAAATATTTGGTGGTATAAGGGAGACATTTAAACTGAATAAATTTGCAACGGTATCGAAAAAGTGATCTCCCTCTAGTATATGCAATATACACTACAAAAAACGTTAAACATTTTATTGGTTGTTTCACAAGGTTTTTGGCTTGCCGTGCACGCTTGTGGTACCTTAATATGTCTTTTATCGGATGGCAATTCATTTAAAACTTGTATTATATCTGTTGATCTCGGAAATGCGTCAGTAATACTTTTTTCTTTCAACAGATACATTCTATTTTTAAACGGAGTTGCCAAATCAATAGAGGACATATTATGGAACCACACCATTAGTTTTGACACACTAAACACGTTCACTTGGTAATAAGAAAATATAGGTTTTCGACAATTTTCTTTTTGAGTGTGTTACACGACCAAACCTCAGTCGAGTCCCCTTATGAAAATGTATGTAAATTGAGGAAGGTCAACACTTATATCTTTTCCTACGTTGCATTATGAAACTTGAACGTAACGTTAAACATGGCCTTCAGGCGATAGTTTTGGATGACTGCCACGCCTGTGCCAAAGCGATACATGATATTAGCCAAGCAATGAGACACCGTGTGTGTGTGTTTATTTGGTCAACTTCAACCGTCCGATTGTCTGAGTTTAATCTATATAATGCCGTATTCATTTTACTTCATACTAAGACGGTGTCTGCGTTTGTTGGTCGTACGTCGAATGCCATTGCAAGGCCACTCTTATAAATCAACAAATTTAGAAAGCGCAACAATGAAAAGGACAGGTAGACGTTTGTGGACCTGTCAAAGCCTGGTTTGTGTTGATACTGCAACGAGTGTGAATCCTTTCAGAAATAATCGTGTTACATCTGCTTTAATCTTAACTGTTTTTATTAGCTTGTCAATTTATGTTGCCATTACCATTAATGCAGTGTAGTACAATATTTGGAGAAAAAAACGTAACTGGAATAACAAATATTGTCATCCAAAAACAAGACCGTTACAAAATGGCTTGTTTCAGCCTTCAAACACTTTTTATTATTCATATTAATGACTTTGTAGACATAAATCTCTAAATTATGACAGAGAAACATTGCCTTTACATTGGTGGTTGGTTAACTCGCTTTTTAATGGTTAAACATGTCTCATTTTTATTCTGAATAAAAAGACGTTTGGGTCGCCCAGTGTATACAACTTCCTACTGTTTATATTGCTTTCAAAATCTATTGCAGTAGAGAATACATAATTATGCAATTATACGGAACACTTTTAGTTAAAACTTCCTTGTTCTTTTAAGTACGCTATTTAAACCATGAGACAATTAGTATAAGTTTAACGCTTCAAAGATGACGGGTGGAGGATTTGTTCTTGTGTGTATAACGTTTACATTGTGCGTATATTTAAAAGGTTTGTTTATACATTGTGTATTTCCTTTTTAATATTTTAGTTACATTAATACTATATTTATCAATTTAAAATATGAATTATTGTAACGATGTTTAAAAATGAAAATCAGTAAAGTAAATGATTAAATGTGTTTGCTTTTAAAGATGCTAGGTCTGTATCTTTATACCTTTATAATCAGTCACAAATCTTCCAATATGTTAAGTTTACTAAATTAATTAACATTGTAAAAGAAATTGCAAACTTTTGTGACAAATAATGTGTTTTTGGACAAAAAAGTAAAAACATAACAACAACAAAACAACAATCAAACATAAAAACCCTTGCCGGAGCCGGGGATTGAACCCGGGACGTCTTGCACCCAAAGCGGATGCGTTACCGCTGCACCACAGAGTCAACTGAGAGTATCGATTGTAGTCAAGCTATTTAACTGTTTCGACGCAATAGGTCGAAACGTAAATAAACAAAGCCAAATTTGCGGGCCAGACATTTTCAACAAATCCATTTTTTCTTTAATATTTTTACATGCATGAATAACTATATTTGGCAGTTTCTCATATTTACGGGAGTAGGTTGCGCTGCTTAAATATGGTAAAATGTAAGATGTAAACAATTCTGACCTAAAAGATACAGATGTAGCATCTTTGAAAGCATGTGTGCAATTTCAGATGTTTTTGTAGCTTATCTGTGTTTTTAAGATACATGGTTGTGGCCAAAATTTACAAACCGATATACATTGTGTTTTGATGTTGAGAGCAATAAAGACGGTGTGGTGAATGGGGCATTTAGTCAGTTGTTTGTTTGGTACGTTGATTTAACGCCAATTTCAAACATTTACTTTCATGTAACACATATATCACGGCGGTCATTCCACTAACAGGCGTTCCTGGTTGTATCAGTAATAACCTCTTAATTCCGCAAGCGACTTAATACTTCCTCATATGACCTATCTGTGAGGGCCAACTAAACCAGACTACTCGTATCAATCATCACTGAAAATATGTGCCGCTTCCGACAAGAGTTCAATCTTCTGACCCTTAGAATGCTACTCAAGTGTTCTAACGCTGTTCTCAGCAGAATCTTCCGTAGTCATTACATTTACCAAATTCCATTTTAAAAACACTACAGATTTATTATTTCAATCAAAATTTACTTGTTTTCTGCGTTTTCGTTTGTTTACATATCCTTAACGGTCATAAAATCTCTGCTTCACGAGACAATCAATACTGTGGTTAAACACCACACTATTGATTTTTATCTTAAAATGATTATCTTCCTTTATAGTAAAACTGATGAAAGGGTAAGCCCTCAGGGAGCATAGCCTGCTAGAGAAAACAGCAGCATCGGTTTTATTGAAGCTGTATATATAAAGCTATAAGTCATGATAAATGAAAAATAGCATACTTTGTGTAAAGAAAGTTTATGACAATTAACTATTTTATATGTAGGAAGCCATTTTGTAGTTTACTAACACCATATTGTTGTAGCTGACCCAATAAAGTTAAATATTAGGCAGTCACGTGACGTTGTTTTAACCAATGGAAAAGCTGGAAACTTGTTGGAGGTGTGATATAAGCATTTATCTGGTTCACAGCTTATGATCCAGAAACAAATATTTTATTTTCAGATGTTGGAAGCTTTAGCTTGTGTACCTGCCAGGAAAGAAATGATGGTAAAACTTTTATTTAACTAGTTACACTGTGTAATTTGATCTACTCTATATTTAAGTATAAATTAATTTTTCTGACAATTGGGAGAAAAATGTTAAGCTCCGAGTCGGGAAAGTAAAACGCACCCTCAACGAAAGGATATGTCCTGTTTATTTACAGTGTGCTATGAATGCAGTCTACTAGCACATCTGTGGTCAGAAGCAAGAAAGTGTAGCATAGATGAATGCGGATGCAATATGTGGTTTACTGATTACCGTCCATGTTCAGGTACTAACTATTCAATTTAATAAGGCGCAGAGAAAACGATATGAACACCACTTTTTTTAAACTCGTAGATCCAAAAACAAATCAACATAGAATTATTTTCAGAAATAAAAGTAGAATACTTAGTACATGACAATAATTTGAGGCAGCTCCACACAATCCACTTGCGTACTCCGTACGTATTTATTTTGAGCCTGTGTACTGCGTACGGTCTTATTGTACATTTAACATTGCCGTACAAAGATTAAAATGCAGTTTGTGGCATTCATATGATTTTCTTTTTTGTGAATGCTCAATAGTTGTCGATCACATCAATACATGTTTTAGTCTTACTTACGATTAAACGTCAAACGTATGCACGAACGACTCGAGCGCGTGGAAAATAACTAGAGTTTATACGTCATGTTTGTCGTGTTTTTATACACTTTTCACCTATTTAAATGCACATTTGAAGGTTTTGCGTAAAACACAACAATATTTTTACGTACGCCATACCATCCCTTTGCGTACTGCGTACGGTCTTAAATCGTCTGAACCACCAAATAGAGGCTCACCCTCATGAACAACACAGTTGTGTATTCTTCTAAAGATAGCCACGTGACGTTGCTTTTATACTTAAAATTTATTTTATACTTGTATGCTTTTTGTTTTGGAATCGATGTGTTCTTTCAATATGTCATAGATTCCAAAACAACATATATATGAAATGTATTTGACCTACTTAGAAAGAGGAACAAAAGGTATTAGACAAGTGTAGTCTAATAAACATATAAAACATGTTTGTTAAACTTAAAAATTTATTACATAAAATTTGTATGTGAGTAGCGAAAGCGACACTTTAATTTGGCACTTAATTTACTAGTAATTAAAAGAATATTTGTACAAGGGCACATTGTTCCTAAAGTCTTACTACATTTATGAGCCTTAAACATTTCCCAAAGTACACATGTATTAATAGTGCGTAAATGTATGGTTGCAGAAGACGACATTTCGGAGGATGACTGCGTGTCTGATTACTCTAGATATAAATGCCCAGATATAAATGAGTTTGGATGTGTTTTGGAAAAGTACTGCAACAAAGCTCAAAACTATTCCTGGTTGTCACCACCAGACAAGTGCATGTATGTTTATGGTTAAACCTTACATGTTTTATTCTATCTCTTTTAAAGACCATTGTGAATGAAATAAGAACATTTCAGTACCAAAGCACTTTATTTTAAACAAAATACATGTATATTAATGGAAATATATGTTGAATCATAGCAAACCGCTTTTTCGCAGCACTAGACATCATGCATCAATATGGTGGAATCTACATTGAAACTTTGAAATAAACATATTTACATATATTGATTTAAGGGTATAATAGTTTGTGCTTTTATTTTAGATATGCACTATACTTGTATGGGTGTGCGTTAAATAAAACGCATTGCACTGCCGGAGATATTAAAGCGCTGTTCCTAGAAAGTGATACCGACCTGATCCTTGATTCTGAAATATGTTGTATGTTTTATTACGGTTTCATTTCATTGTGAATTGGCAATTCTTTTTATAATTTAATTAATGTTGATTGATATAATAATACTTTCAATTGTCCAGCTTTGTGTGTACGATCAATATCACTAATAACTATGTTAAAGCTATTGTATTGATATTGTCATTTTAATGAAGTTTATTTAATTTCAGCAAGTTTGAATGAATGCGAGGAAACAATGATGATTAAAATGTGGGAAGTTGGACATACTTGCCTATCTCCATTTATACAAAACATTACCACACTATCCGATTATTACGAAACTATTAGTGATGTGGATTTACACATTTTGTGCAGGTAAACTACCCTTCTGATGCCGGTGTAAAAGTCGTAGATAAGGCCTCATGTTTGCTAAAATTGCAAAGCAACTGTGTTGTACTGTATGTGTCTAGCCACAAGGTTTGAATGTTGTTACACATAATATTTGGAAGGAATAACAATGTTTATTCCTATATATATGTTCTGTCAAGTAGCATAAATTAAACTGTATCTGATATCTTGCTATGTAATTGTTGGAATAAACTACACAATACTTCCTGCATGGTGATCTTATATATACTAAGTTTCATCCCTAATATCATTTCAGAGTGTTTGACGATTTTATCGTGTGTTACCAGACAGAAACGGATGCACCCTCTTGTAATGTTAGCTCATATCTACGTGTTATATCAACACTTGTTCGATATGTCGAGCTGTTCGCCTACCAGTCACTTCCAGAGCACTTCAGAGACATTGATTTCTCCACATGTACTGCTACTGGTAATATTAGCATGACTTTATGTCAGTATGCATGCTATAAATTAACAAAATATCGTATATAAAAAACGTTGCTCGAAGTAATGTTTACAAATTTATGATAAAACACAACATATTACAAGTGTTTGTTTTATTATAATTAAAACAAACCAGCACAATCTTGATTTCTTAAAAATTAAACATTGTTTTGCCAAATAAGTTAAATATATTTATTACCTCCTCTTTAAAAAGCTATAATTGTCAAACAAAATAAAGTGTATTGTGGCACATGTAATAATTTTCATACAAAATATCGGTCGGTAACAAATGAAATTATGGGTTTTAGAAATACCATCATCAACATATCCTACTACAACACTTCCTTCGACGGGACCCACACAGGAACAAACTAGTTCGTCTCTAAATGGTATATGCGTTAAATATAGCTTGTCATAAAAGAACATTTTATATTACATATAAATTACGTCCGTATTATTAAACTGTCAGAAACTATGATAAGGTGGACTGATTGATACCGTCTAGCAATGAAACCAAACGAACTATCAAACACATAGTGCACGTTTGATTGCCAGCAGAAAAATTTGCTTGTGGAGATTCTTGTTTGCAGTAAAACAGTATTCAAACTACGTAAATCGTTTAAATTCAGATAAAGATGGACGTTTTCCTGTAATAGCCATTGTGGGTGTATGTGCCGGTGTTGCCGTTATTCTGTTTATCGCTGCGATTGTCTGCGTTGTTGTCAGGTAAGTCACCTTTCAACGACGTTCTGTTTTACTGTTGTCGTGTACGCAATACGAGTTGTTATTGTATAGCTAAACTTACACATGTAAATAACTATCGGCCGTTTACGTTTACACTCAGAAATTTGTTTTATCCTTGTTAACTAATACAAGAAGAGAAACGGTACATGTGCTATTTTATCATAACTTTAAAATGACCAAATAATTGTTAAATGGCATTGTTTGTTTATGTTTTTGCATTCGGCATACAACGAAATGGTAATAATTACCCTAATAAATAACTAACTGAATCCTGATACCAAAGAACAACTAAATGCTTACGCTTCTGATGTCACTCGCTAGGTTTTTTGACGTGTCCCGGACACGTAATATTGTAACAAAAGATTATAGTAACTATGATGTTTATTATCAAGTCTCCAGTGGCGTTCCCGCACCCCGTTTAACGTCTATCTCCACTCTAAATGGATCGAACTGGAGTTACGAACGTCTCCACCGACCGTCTTAATGTGTATTCTCACTTTTGTAACAACTTTTAGTCAGCGTGGTTAGAGATTGGTTAATCGACGGTGGTTAACGGAACTCTGCAAACACAAACTCATATGCGCGCCTAAAGATTATGTCAGTCAGGTGCGCTCCCACTTTATCGTCGTGTTTTGTCACAAGTGTATTCACTCTTAACCTCAACCGATTTTACAGCACACACAAGACATTTAGTCTTTTCATATTAAGTAACATTAAACGTTTACAATGCGTTTTCAGTCTTGTGAAGTTCTAATTGCGATCGTTCATCGGCGCCGACGTGTTCTTATATTGCCAAAATCGTACATTCGACAAATATCTATATGTTCCTGTAAGATTTGTGCACGACATGAATCGCTTTCATGTTACATTTGTAATCATATTTAATGTTATTTATCTCCTTATAGAAGACGTACACGCATAAAGCAAGACGAAAATGGGCGAATGCCGGACAAAGGTAGACAAATAAGCACGAACCATAACCCTGCATATGAGATAGAAGACCAACAAATAGACATTGTCGCACCTGGCAACGGACATTTGGATTTGGCAAATGAGGAAACTAATGACGAATCCCACAGTACGTC
>Ga0224511_10002832_pt1 | contig 12017 bp, 7 predicted proteins | sample SF_May12_sed_USG_2_FD_169988 | JGI IMG/M metagenome (GOLD analysis project Ga0224511, IMG submission 169988) | Sediment microbial communities from San Francisco Bay, California, United States - SF_May12_sed_USGS_8_1 | ecosystem: Environmental > Aquatic > Marine > Sediment | place: USA... | reverse complement strand
TGGGGTATTGCTTTCTAAAGTGTTTTTATATTGAAACAATAAACAGTTACGTGTCAAACAAAATATTTTATAGATAAAATGAATTACGTCTCCAGATGTGAACCGGTTTATAGTTAAAAGTCTGACATATTACCCAATAATTATTAGGTTAGCCTCACTACGTCCAGATGCTTGGGTATACACTTTGAGAGTCATACCTGCAAATATATTTATTAATCCACAGAATTATTCGTGCGTAGCTTTTAAGAATAAAGTGATATTCTTTCCTTTTTAGCGATAATGATGTTTATGAAAAACAAATACAGCACACAATCTGGTTTTAAGAGAAAGATATATTGCAACTTTTTCCAGAACTACTTTTTAGTGTAAAAGTGTACAATCGGAAAGAATGCTTTGCGATGCGATTAGAAGTAAACAACACTGTTACCTTGTAAGTTGACTTGAGCATGTACTTTGTGTACAAGATAAGACTTGCAAGTTTTTACTGCCTCTGTCTGTCATTACACAAGTAATAAATCTCCTTTGAGAATTTGAAGACATCACTTACTTTCTAACAAAGTTGGCCAAAATAGCTGTTCACTGATACTGGAAAATAATCATTGAAAGTTTTCTGTCATCTGTGTAAGTTTTATGTACAAGTACTAAGCCGTGTGTTATTTTTCCCCTTTTTAAATCATACGCCGTTTGTCTTTTTTTTAAAGACATTTCTTGTTTGATATAAACTGCATCAATACCGAGTACACTAATAAAGTCCATTTACTTATAAGAAAACAAGAACGCATTATGGGACTTTTATTGTTAACTTTTAGAACTGGGAAAGCCAGGTATACACGAATGATCCACTCAATGTTTTCGTCAGAAACGGGCATCTTTTTCTCAAGCCGGTAAGTGATAGTGCAATATCATTTATTTATGTTTACATTTATTTACCTGCATAATAGAGATGATTGTTGATACTACGTTGTTTTTTACTTAAAGTCATACATGTTCATTTCTTTCTGCAATATTATTAATATAATGCGTTGCAGACGCTGACGTCAGACAAGTTCGGTGAACCATATCTGCATTCCGGGGTAATGGATGTGGCACGTATGTCATCACATTCATGATCAACTAAAATAGAATTTTGTCACGAATATATCTATGTCTTTTTCTTTTGCACCTTGACAACGAATTTCTACAAAACAATGACGAAACGTGTTTATTATTATTATTATTGTTGTTGTTGTTGTTGTTGTTGTTGTTGCTGTTGTTGTTGTTATTATTATTTTTTAAAAATCCATACTTATGTAGTAAAGTAACGCAGAATGAAAGAACACAGATCACCCTTTTTCCAACAGAAATCTGGGGCACGTGCACCAACGCTGACCGTTACGGTTGCCACAGAGAAGGAGTCAACGGGATACTTCCACCAGTCATGTCCGGCAAAATTAGAAGCAAGAAGGTCTTCACTTTCGGAAAAGTCTGTGTCAATGCTCGCATTCCCCAGGGCGACTGGATCTGGCCTGGTGAGATTTTTGTTGTCCTCATGTCTGACACATGTATGGGAGCCTCTTATAAAAAGGCTATAAGTGATACAAAATTAGGACCTTTGTTGATTCCCCCATGCGTATCGCACAATGCTTTATCTAAAGTCTGCGTACTGCGCACGACCGTATTTTAGTTATTTGACATTATACATGTATGTCACGATTGTTGTGTTCTTTAATAAAAAAATTGATGTTTGGGTACACTATAATAGTTTGTTTGCGTACTGCATACCTACCCTTTGCGTAGTACGTACGGTCTAAAAAAACCTTAATACTGCGTTCCAAAAGGGGTGGGGTTCAACCTCATAATAGACATGAGGTCATCCATTATATAGGAGCGGGCATTCTTAATAACCAGTTATAGTTGTTGGGTTTGGATTACAATATGCACTTTATGTTATTCAAGTGAATGGGTGATTTCAAGGCAATTAAGGGTACCGTTAAAGGGTTTCGCGAGAGTTTCCCGTTTTTCCCTGAATTAAGAGTATGATAATATTTTGTATACCAGCAGCTTATTCTTAACTTAGTGAAAAATAAAATAAAATCATTAGGTCATCGGTCTTGTTTTGATTTTATCTGAGGATTTATATCATGTTATTTTGCCTTCTTATAGTGTTAAAATAAATTAACATAAAAAGTAAGAAACACTCAACATATAATTGTCATGTCTATATATTTGTAAACACTTATATATGTTACTTAAAAACAGTGAAAAGATAGCAATTTGATGAATTTGGGGAAGTTTATATCTTTCTATACACATGTATCAACGGCTGGAGTCAGGAAAACGCCTTTTTACACCTTTTTCACAATTTGTTTGACAACAAAAGATCTGGAATTAAGATTTAAGCGAAACTTATCAAATATGTAAAACAATATGTTGTTATCATAAAACATAAAAAAACATTGTGGGTCATCGCACTTTTAACGGAGAAATAGTTAAATATAGAATTCAGCCGTTACGACATGTGTTATAAATACTATGTAGATAAAGCTTGATTATTGCCTTATATCACAATTGTAGAAAATAATCAATTACCCGGCCCTATATAATACATAGTAACTTGGTCAACTTTAACGTAAAATATCTCAAAAACCGCCGCATAGGGTACCCCACATGCATACCTTTTTTAAAGATCAGTCCAAGATGAGTCGACAACAATAAACAATAAAAATAATATGCTGCGTATTATGCAAGAAAGATCTCAGCATGAAACGAAACCCACCATTTTTGTCTACTTTTTCATGAATTTCTGCATCCGGATGTTTACATTCCCAACCCACCTATCTCTAAGAAAACAAATTTATTTTTTTGCCCAAATGATACATCATTTTATCCCCTTTTACAAAAAGTAATGATTATTTAACATGTTTGTAAGTTTGGTGAACACAGCTACTTAGAATTATGCCTATATTTGTTTTTAATTTCAAGCCAAAAACTAACAGAATAGGTAGTGACCAACCTTAAGGAAAAGTCTTGGGCTTATCAGCCAGTTCAAAATCCCTTAACAGCATGTTAAAATGTAGAACAAGTGAGAAAGAAAAGTTTCACGAGGTTGCTTCAAATATTTCAAGAGAAATTTATGTTTTCGTAAAAAGTGGGTTTTTCAGCGGTTCGCGAAAAAAAAGTACGCTTGCCAAGGGACCATTTTCAGCACTTGTTAGGCACACCGATATTGTTCGCTATCAATTACACTATCTTTTGCTATTATTCACCACAGTTTGGCTTTAAACTGGTGCGAAACAACTGTCAAAACAATAAAAATTATAAAATCACATTTTTGGTCTTTCGACTCTTGCGGCCGCAGGAAATCGGACTCCGAAAGCTGAGTTTTTGCTAAAACAGGCTAAAACGGACCATTTTATATGAAATATTTGCTGATTTTACTGTTTTTTATTGAAAGCTTTAAAAAAATAACTTTCTTGAGGCATTTAAGCCCAGATTTAGACAAATAAAATTTCAGCTGACAGTCCCCTTTTACAAAAAGTAATGATTATTTTACATGTTTGTGAGTTTGGTGAACACAGCTACTTAGAGTTATGCCTATATTTTTTTTAATTCTAAGCCAAAAACTGTAACAGAATAGGTAGTGACCAACCTTGACAGCAAATTTTGGCGGTGGGTCATATAAAATTATCCCGGACTTTTCCCCCAGCGGTAGTCTTTTATTAGTTACCAAAGCTGCCGTTTAGGCAACCTAAGCACTAAAGACTTTCTCTGCAAACGACTGAAATCTTTCTAATAGTAGTCATAGAAATACGACACCACGTAGGCGACACCAGCGCTTGTTCGACATTGTAATTTAATTCGTCCTGAAGTTCTGTAGAACATTTTCTGTGTATATTTCAAAGAATTACCATAAACCAATTCATTCGGTCAAAACTGGTTATTTAATAGTTCAGAAACTACAGACTGTAATAAAATTATCTGAAGAGCCTTTATGTTTGTATAATGATTATGTGACATACGAAATCTATAGAGCTTGTAGTGCATGGACATATTGCAAAGGCAACGCCATATTTAAGTAGAACTGAGATCAGACTTTGATCAAAAGTATACTGCTGCGCCTTTACTTACTGGTTTCTTATGGCTATTCGACTTTCATGTAATTCCATTAAATGTTAACTCGGGTTTACTCAAATATGTAACTTCAGATTATTGCATATGAAAACACTATTATAACATTTTATAGTTTTACATTAAACATCCATGCACTCGGTGTACCATGTGCAAGTTTCGTTTCAGTGTACAGGTTTAGACACGGCCGCCAGTAAATATATGGACATTTAACTATACTAACTTATGCTTTTTAATTTTTCTCTCAAACAAACAATCTTGTATATAGTCCTAGGATATCATTTTCAATGAAAGGTTTTTGATAATTTGTAGTACATTAAGTTTTATTGGGCAATATTCGTTCATATCAGCTAGACAAACCCGCAGCAATTCAATGTTCATTTTTGCACAGACAATATTTGCTCATTTATATATTTTACTACATGATGTCGTGTTTTTTTACTTAAAGGGAAACATGCATGTTGGCAGTTATAGTACGAAATGATTTAATGTTGAACATCTAACATCTATTGAAATAATCAAGTAAAAAATTCGGTTAATCGATACTTTAGTTAATCTATCTACAACTACAAATCCCGATTGTATTTTACAGCTATCTGGATGTTGCCAAAGGACAACCACTATGGCGTTTGGCCCCGATCAGGAGAAATTGACATTATAGACAGCAGAGGTACGTTTCGTAACCATGATAGAGACATGGGGATAATTTATGCAGAACAGAGGTACATCTCGCAACCATGTTAAGGGCAAAGGGATAAACATGTTCATGTCTTCGCCATTCACATAAGGGGTAACATATTGGCTGAATATTTTTAAGGTAACTCGGTCGCACGAGCACCCGACGGAAACGACCACGGACGCAATGTGATCAGCTCTACCATGCACTGGGGGCTTGATGCTGCCCAGGATAAGTACTATCTGACATACGGGGAAAGGTGGGTTTGAAGTAAATTTGACCTTAAATACAAGGCATATCTTTGACGTTGTTAAGACAAACACAACTTGCCTCACGCTAAAAGTGGGTATAAAATTGAAGACTATCAGTTACCTCTTGGTAAAAACAAGAAGTACCTGACACTCGGTAAAAGACCTGCATGACTTGAATTAGATCATTAGTCAAATGGCATGTCGCTTGCATTTGTTATTATGAATATCTAAGCGCTGGTTGTTTGTACTGTCCATCGTATAATGACCTCGTTGTTTACAAAGGAATTCCCACCAGTGTATTACTTTCCCTTCTATCAGTTGTAAATCAGTGCCATGTTTTCAATATCTCAAATCAGGGATTAAATGCCAACTTACTAAATACAGGACAAAATACACTGCCAATTCTGATTGTTTCCTAAAAAAATCAGAGAGGGATACAAAGAGATTGGCGAGATTAGCCTCAGACAATGCATGTACATTATAAGATAACTGCGCGATTATCTTTGAGTTATACTCATGCTACTTAATTCAAACATCAGTTATGTCAATGTTTTCATGTGTATGGTTTTCAGGAAAGACTCGACCTTCTCCAACTCTTTCCACACGTACTGCGTCGACTGGACACACGACCACATCTCGTATGTACTTTTTACTATATCTTTCCAGTTGTGCTTGACTGGACACATCACCACATCTCATATGTACTTCCCAGCAAACATTTTATATCGGTTCGATGTCGGGCCGATATACCTTTCTACATCAGGCCGACATCAGCTCTCATGTCGGTCCGATATCGGATGTGCAACACGGCTGCATATCAAACAACCATATCGGCCCAATGTCGATCCGCCTTGCATTTCCACATCGGACCGACATCGCCTTTTTACCTCGGTCCGATATCAGTAGGCGACACTTTACCGACGTTCTCATGTCGGCCCAATATCGGATGTGCAACACGGCTCGATGTAGGACCGATGTCGTCTGCATATCAAACAAACATATTGGTCCGATGTCGAGTCGCCTTGCATTTCCGTATCTGCCCACATCAGCTTTTGACCTTGGTTGGATTGCAGTAGTTGACACTTTGCCGACATTTCCTAATCCACCTCTTAATCCCTGTTGTCAGTCAAAAACATATATGGTTATCAATAAAAGGAACCACAAAACAGCTGATTCAATAAAGATATTATTAATATAGAAATAGACATATTACAAAATAAACATAAATGAATGAAAAAAGGAAGGTAACAAAATATAAATATTTTTTGCATGACAAGACATAAAAAATAAGTTCAAGTTGATATTCTTATAAATAAAAGTTCTAATTTTGTTTAATGTCACACAGTGATACATTAATTTCATTAAAACATTAATATTGTTAAATGATAAAACTAATAAGCTAGAAAACAGGGCAAGTATACCGAATGGAAAGCCTGTTCCGATATTATTAACACGACTAGATGTTTTCATGTCTCCTTTGTAAACTTAAAGGGGGTATGTCTGATCTGTTTATCAGCTATTTATCAGCTATTTATCAAATATTTTAATATCAAGTATTATTCTATCGTCAAAAAGAATGAAATAATAACATAATACCGAAACATATTGCAAAATACGCCAAAAAGTGTATTCACGATATGTACCGAATAAATTGTGGATTGCCCATAAATCTCGGTTATTGCAGATAAGATGGTGTGGTGTAGCCCTCTGTCCGATGTGTTCAGATTGGTCTCGGAAGTTTACGGACTTTTTCTGATAGTGTCGTTTTTCGAAGAAATGACCGAGGGGTTCTGATTGGTCGGACTCTAAATTTAAATTGTTGCACTCTACAGGCAAACTGTACTGAGTAATTCTGGATTACCTGCCCCTATTAAAACACTGAGAATGATTTCAATATTTCAGTTAGAAATATCTCGCTTAATGTGCATTTGTTGGCATAACATTTTTAATCCATACACTTACTTTTGTGTTTCCTACATAATTGTAATTAGTGAAAAAATCAGACATATACCCTTTAACATAACATGTAAAACACAGAATATACTTTTACAATCTGGGTAAAATAACACAAAGTGAAAAACTTAAGATTACACACAGTCTTTCATTCTGCAAAGTTAAAATCCATTTTATTATAATATTTAAGTTGCAAGACAATTATTAATGAGTTAAAAATGAATGTTAGTTCTGCAAGATCAGGTATATCAACACTGCCGACTAAACAGTTGTGAAAATGATTTCTTTTTTTGCACATAATTTCATGTATTTTGAACTATTTTGCAAATTTTACTGTGAATTTTCAGTCTCGAGTACATAAGCACTTCTTTCACGGTCTGTCTTTTCCGACTTCTGTCCCAGTCTGAGGCAGTAGGAAACCAATCCCGACAGAATCTGACAGTCCGCCTTTACTTCTGCTGCTAAGGGTGGAACACCTAATTTCTCTGTACAGCAGCTGCCAATCTCAGCTCCTCAATCGTTTTGTGTTCTTTAACCCATACCACTTATAAGTTTAGGCAATGTCACTTGTCAGGTAATGCCGGAAGACCCACCGACCAGTATCCGTGTAATTTTGGCCGCCCAATGCCACTTTTCTGTGTGCCCAATAGGAAATCCCGACAGATGGCTGACCTGTGTTGAAAAACATAGTGGAATGTATTCATTTCTGTACATTAATCAACAAAAAATATCAGGTTCATTAAAATACATAATTTATTTCATACTCATTTACAAATTATATTCATACAAATTATCTTAGACATGATTATAAACAATTAATAAGATTGGGGGAAACAGGTCTCGAAAACATCTGACACATTAATTTTCAGTAGTTTATAGTTTTGTTAAACAGCCCTCCCAATAATAAACTGAAGAAAGGGAAGGAAAACTATGCAGAACACTTATCAATATTTTGATATATTTTACCTTTAGAAACTCCTGTACAGTTCAGTGAATACTGTTGTGCAGTGATAATTAAAAAATAAAAGTAAACATTAGGCAGCATTTGTTATTTTGAAAATACCAGAGCATACCCAGGCCCGCACTGAATAATCATAACATTGATTTTTATGCCCCCGCCATTCGAAGAATGGTGGAGGGGCATTAAGTGTTACCCCTGTCCGTGCGTGCGTCCGTCCGGCCGTAATCAAAATTTGGTGTCCGCTCAATAACTTTTGAAAGACTGCATCGATTCAATTCAAATTTTGTATGTTGATATATAATATCAAAACACAGGTCGAGTTCGATTTAGGTAACAATCCACTAATTTTTGACAGAGGTATGGGCCTTTCATAAAAACATAGTACAAAAATTGGTGTCCGCTCAATAACGTTTGAAAGACTGCATCGATTCCATTCATATTTGACATGTTGATATATAATATTAAAACACAGGTCGAGTTCGATTTGGGTTACAATCCCAAAATTTTGACGGATTTATGGGCCTTTTATAAAAGCATAGCACATTTAGCGGGGGATCCGTGTCCTATGGACACATTTCTAGTTTTCTACTGTTAAAAAACATACAACAATATAAACAAAAATAAATTACAATATTTAAAAGAAAACTACCTTATTACCGAAGCTTTGATTTGTTTAGCAATTTTCGATAAATTTCTATTAGAGGTCTTACTGCCAAGGCCGATATCGGAAAACGCCTGCCAATATTTATAGGTTATTGGTTGGATATGGAAATATATGTACGAGTTCTGGTGCGGCGTAATATTGCGCGACGTCAGGATTAACTACGCACCAGAACTCGTACATATATTTCCATATCCAACCAATAACCTTGTTATAACATACGCGTTACTATAAAAAAGCTTAATAACATTTTGTATATAATTTTCATCAACAAAATCTAAAAAATAATCTTTATTACAACGTCAAACTAGATGCGAAATTCAATATCATATTCATGACGTCATGAAAATGCGTGAATTATTAGATTTTATGTTCGTTACGTCATGATTGTAAACAATAACAAAACTAAAGTAGTTCATTTTTGTCTACACACCCGATATCATGTCACGTGCATCTTTAAACACCCGATATCGAAAAATATTGATCAGTTGCTTTCAATAGAATTATATAGGGAATTTTTTTTGCGTATGTAATAATCCGCCTTCCAGCCGATATCGGCCCGATGTGGGCATGTTTGCTGGGTTATTACTGTATATAACCAGTTGTGATCGACTAATGTGTTTTCTTTTTTTGTTCCGGAATTTCACCAATAACATCGGTGAGGCCAAATAAAAAATATGTCTGGTTCCTGTGACATCCCCCCCCCCCAATAGGTAGGGTAGGTAAGGATTTCTTTTTTTACTCAATGCTGAGTGAGGGTGATATAATGACGTGGAATGCATGTGGAAATCAAAGCCGTCATGTTTAATTTTGTAACATACAATAAAAGCCGTGGACAACCAAATCTTCGTATATCTTCGTACCCTCTTTTTTCGTACTAAATTTACGCACCAATTTGTTTTTATTTCAAATGGGAAAAAAATTAAGAGTCGAGACGAAACAAGAAATGTCTTTAAAAATACAAACGGCGTCGGATTAAAGAAAAGGAAAAAAATATAACTCAAGGCTAAGTATTTGTACATAAAACTTACACAGATGACAGAAAACTTACAATGATTATTGTCAAGGATCAGTGGACAGCTATTTTGGCCAACTCTGTTAGAAAGTCATCAAATTCCATTAAGGAGATTTATTTCTTGTGTAATAACAGACAGAGGCAGGAAAAACTTGCAAGTTTTCTCTTGTACACAAAGCACATGCTCAAGTCAATTTGCAAGATAACATTGTTGTTTACTTCTAACCGCATTGCAACGCATTCTTTTCGAGTTTGTACACTATTACACTAAAAATAGTTCTGGAAATTGTTGCAGTATATCTTTCTTCTGAAACCAGATTGCGTGCTGTATTCGTTTTTCAAAAGTTTTACAAAACATTAAATGATGCATCATTAACGCTACAAAGGAAAAAAATATCAATTTATTCATAAAAGTTACGTACGAATTACTCTGCGGATTAATAAATATATGTGGAGCTATGACTCTCAAAGTGTAAAGCCCGGAATCTGGACGTAGTGAGGCTAACCTAATAATTATTGGGTAATATGTCAGACTTTTTACTATAAACCGGTTCACATCTGTAGACGTAATTCATTTTATCCATAAAATATTTTGTTTGACACGTTACTGTTTATTGTTTCAATATAAAACACTTTAGAAAGCAATGCCCCAACAATTAAATCTACGAACAAAGCCAAATTTCGTTAAACACATGCATTATAACAGTGTGGCCTTTATTTTTTCCCGCGTATCAGGTTCATCCAATCTAAAACGGAATGTTCTATGTTTCCACACACGTCATTTTCAGTGCTTATGAAATCATCCAATAGAACGGCGGATTTCTGAAATCCCAGACATACGTCATTATACAGAAATGTAGGTCAAAGGTGAGATTAGACAGCTACGCCGAAAAAGGTAGGGTCAGGTCAACGGAACCAGACATTTTCTTCGCCTGATATGGGATTGTAGCCGCTGATAGTTGTTTTAAAAAAGTATTTCATTTTTTACCAACCCCAGGGGTGTCGGAAGCCTTTCGATATTGGGGCCGCGAATTCTTAAACATATTGCATTGTAAAATGTAAATAAAACATTTTATTTTACTCTATACTAATAACTTTCCACTGCAAAACAAAACAACGCATTTATCATACATTTTTGCATAATTCATGTCCGTATAAATTACATAAACAACATAATGAATGGGAGTGAAACCCTCTGCACTCCTTACATACCGCGTACTTGTTACAACAACATAAATATGTCTATGAAAACAATATAAGTAAACAAATACTAGGTGTTTAATTGTCTCTTATTTGCAAATTCCATTTTCGCTTACGTATATAACAAGTTCCGTATGACTTATAGACAGTCTGCTGAGTTTCGTTTATTTTTTGGAGCTTAACATGTTGATTTTCATTCAAATAAATAAAAAAATGCTGATAAATGAGATGAAATGGGGATTTTCTGCTTTAAGGATTTTGCTCTTAAAGGTCACGTACTATCATTGTTTGGCCCTTCTTCGTTTATAGTAAAATTGCTATGGTTCAAGCTAAAAATAGAGCATTTCGAGTGATTCAACAGTATGAACACCATATATATTCGGAAAGGTCACACCAAGAGCAATCATTTAAAAAAATTAAAATGACATGTCATGTATCTATTAGTAAAATAAATTTCATATAGAAATTATACATTTTTTTGTCAAAATCGCCTGTTTCGTACCAGTTTTTCCGCATGTGCACACTCGTATGTCTCTACAACAAAAACTTTTCGAAAATTGTGACCAAAGGGGAACCATCACAAACATTTGGCCATATGCAACAGACACAGCGTAAAAAAAGAATAATTTACAAACATTTTCGCATTCTCAACAGTATTTATTAAAAAACATGCAATTTTTGGGTCGACAGACCCAGAGTTAGCGAGTTTCCAAACCCTTGACAGTTTCTATTAGGCTAAAAATAGGCTTTGTTACAAACCTAATAGTCGCCGTGACTCAGGCAGATGAAAAGTAGTTCTAATTTTCAAAAGCTCCTGTACAATTGTACAGAAAATTGCAAATCTTAACATGATGTGCAAAATGATAAAGACTTTATTTGAAATTATCAAAAATTCATTATTGGAAAAACTCATTTACTTGGAATGTTACACCATATTCATGCGCGATTTGTATAACGATGTAGGGTCAGAAATTATATAGAGGATATTTGTTGGTTCTGGTTGGATACCGATTTTTGGCTCACGAGTGATCATAGAAAATCATATTTTCACGAATGGCGCAGCCACGAGTGGAAATATGTTTTTCTATGATCACGAGTGAGCCAAAAATCGGTATCCTACCAAAAACTATCAAATTTTCTTTTTATTTTATGCTTAAAATGAATTAAAATAGTCTCCATAATTTCGGACTTTA
>Ga0224511_10002831_pt1 | contig 12017 bp, 6 predicted proteins | sample SF_May12_sed_USG_2_FD_169988 | JGI IMG/M metagenome (GOLD analysis project Ga0224511, IMG submission 169988) | Sediment microbial communities from San Francisco Bay, California, United States - SF_May12_sed_USGS_8_1 | ecosystem: Environmental > Aquatic > Marine > Sediment | place: USA... | reverse complement strand
CTGTCTTATTTTTGGAGGTCTACTACTAAAATGATTGATCTTAATGTTTATAATACTTGTGTCTTTGTACTTTGTAAAAGGTAAAAGTTATGAGCACAGTCTCATTATATATTGAACAGCCCTCGTATATATATACTACATTATTATTCTTCATGACTGGTGTTTATCGATATTCACATTTCGCACGAATATATCTATATGTGTTTTCATGCGTTATGCGTAACTATATTGCACGACTTGCGCGATGCCTTTTGTAATTCTTATTAATTATTTTGTTCTACAGATACAAAGTGTAGCTATAAAACAAAACTTGCAAACAAAAACACATAATTAAATGAAGATACAAACACATTTTCAGAAATTAGAATACACGCTGACCATAAAACGTCAAAGATTAGTAAAATACAACCTACCTTTGTGATTTAAAATTCAATATAAGTATTATAAGTATATTTAAAAACAGTTACTGTATTTATCTATTCCACACAAAAGGCTTAAGATGGGACCTTTTAAAAAACGCCCGAATATAAACCACGTATATGAGATAACTGGTCACTTCGAGGGTCGGTCCTAAAATGCCTTTGATAAATAACTCATTTAATGTATAATATTATCAAAGCAACTATGAAGGCGATTTCTCAATAATGGATTGTGTTTACTTTGTTCTGATTCATGTTTTGTTTTCACGCAAAACAACGCAACTATTCAAATGATATCATGGTAAAGCAAAAGTATTTGAGCAATAAGTTCAAGAGAATAAAGAACATTTCAAAGCTAAAAGATACTAAGATTTAGCAATTATAAATCGTAATAAGTTTAGTAGTGTAAACTAGTGCTAATAAATCATACCTTGATACATTTCGCCTATATTCATACATGATCATTTATTCATAATAACAGCGAAAATCCACAAAAATGTAAACCAACAAACAAACAAACAAACAAACAAGCAAAAAAATCTAATCAAACAAACAAAGTTTAAATGGAATTACTTTGGGTGTTGTTTTTTTTTTGAAGAAATACAGCTGCAGTCCGATAACTTTACGATAGACCCTCCACAAAGAATGTAAACAGGAAAACTTTAATCATATCTTATTGAACATGTACTGTATCATGACACGTACATACATTGTACATGTACATGTACATGTTTATACAAAAGTAAACACGGATAACTTCGACTGTTGAATATAAGCTGATAGCTTATTCTAGCTTTCAACAATCGACATTTAACTTGGTCAGATAACTATATATGTGTTAGCAGATCAAGGTTGTGTACTGTATCGGTATTGTACTTTTATAAAGGCTGACATTGACGAGCACAGAGGTATACATTTAGTACATATTGTAATCATGGTGAAAATTAACACTCATATCACACCTCCAACAAGTTTCCTATTTGATTAAACGACTTCTAGTGACCGCCACAAATTTACTATAGAAAATATGGGGTTAGCTAAATTCAAAATGGCTTCCTATATTTCAAAACATTAAATAGTTAACTGCCATATACTTTAATTACAAAGATTATGCTTTTTCCATTTAGCATGTCTCATAAAGGGAACTACTCGTTTAGATAAAAAACAATAATGTGTTGTGATTAACCGCAGTATTGATTGTCTTGTAGGGCAGAGTTTATATTTGTAAACAAATGAAAATGCAGAAGACACACAGTAAATTTTAAATTATCATTCATTCTGACATTAAAACGAAATATCATACATCGCGAATTTTTGTCTGTTTTGTAACACGGTTCTAATAAACACAATCGCGACACTGGTCTTCTGTAGAAATGACTGTCAGATCCCGTATACACTTGTACAATCCTTCTAAGGGACCACTCACCCATCGGCTTGTCCGTGTCAATCAGGAGAACTACATCACCGACCCGTATATCGCGCTTTACCTTGTGCCACTGTTCCTACCACTCAGGATGGGTAATAATTCGCGAAGCCATCGATGCAAAAATTGTTTCAGGATCGCCTGTACGAATCCCCATTTCTTCTTGATATCAAACGTTGTATAGTCTACTTTTTCCAGAGGATATCGACCCCCAATCTGCCCATGAAGAAATAGGTTCGGCGTCAAAACGTAGTCGTCAGCTGTGTTGGATGTCTGGTACGTTATCGGACGACTTTTTACGAGTCCTTCTGCCCCTATGATGGCTGTCAGTAGTGCTTCGTCGTTGACGTCTGCATTATTTAGCACCGTGTAAATCGGGTAAGGTTTGATAATTTGGTAAGTATAGTAAGCTGCACGATTATTAAAAGGTGTATTTCATCACAATACTTAGCTCGTTATATGACAATGATCATAAAACATACATTTTGTTATACCAGTTTATGGTTATAAAATCAAGCCTTCTCTTCTTTTTTTGCTTAACGAAAATGGTTGGCATAAAAGCATGTTCTTACTTTTCAGCTGAACCTCATACTAGTAATTGGAAATTTTACGTTGTTGAAAGATGTTCAGATTATTTTCCATATTTCTATTGTGACTTGGAAGTACGTGTCATAATAGCAATCTACTTACTGCATGTATTTAAACCTGATATTCCTTATCACTTTCACCTTATTAATAGCAACAATTTGTTTCTGTAGGTTCAACACTTGACGATTGAAGCTGACCTTGACTTCGCATGCATCTTTTATCTCAAACAACAACATCTGAAGTCCAGAAACGTGAGTTAGACAGTTATGTCTACGCATTTCAAAACAGTCGGGGTTATCATATTTAATTCTGGATCGACAATCAAGTTTGATATGACATTTGAGTAGGTTACCATTTGTATGATGCACAGTTCTTTGTACTTATCAACTAGTTAGTAAGTAATGAAGAAATGTTGCATTACTATTTTGGCTTTGTTGTTACCGAAAGGCTCACCCAAAACGTACATAAACATTCAAAGTAGTTTACGTATTACTTGTATCTTGCAGAACCTATGAGTAAAGAATGGAAAAGACAAGATGCATCCAGCAGCACTAATTGTCCTAGCCATTTATAATTAAACGCCTTCTTTGTCACTATCAATTTTAAGTGAATGAACAATTGGATATGTTTTACAAATTATTTAATTGACAAGTGTGTATGCTTTGTTAATTATTTCAATAACCAATACGTCACAAAGGTGCTGATGTAACATGCTTTGTTTTAGACGCTGATAAAAAGCCATGCTCGGGTTATTTCTTAAACAACTGTAATAACGCAACAACTAGGTGCAATGATTTGACGGGATTTGTCGAATATGTTTGTCGTCATGGTTTTGAACAAAAAGACGGAGAAACAAGAATCTGCAAACCAATTAAATCTGAATGCAGTAATAGAAATTTAATTATTAAATAAAAACATTTTTGTGTAAAATAAAGCTGACTTTTCCCCTGCAAATCCGCAAAAACCTAAACATGCACGATGTTTAGATCGACATTAAATTGGTAAAGTATCTATAAGGTCGAATTAAGCACAGCGGCGGCTCAGACGTAGAGCGTTAGCCCCATGAACGGGAGGTCGTGGGTTTAAACCCCGACCACGGTATTCCAAAGACGTTTTATAAATGGTACCAGATGCTTCCGTGCTTAGCGCTTACCATATATTGACAGGTCTGGCTTCTCTCTTCTCTCCAGCCTTGTTAAAAATGAGAACGAAATGAGCGGTCGACACTAATTTTTATAAGTAACTAAACTGAGCATCGCAAACGACCATAAATATATTTGTATAAACTACAGCACAAATTGATGGTTTTAACAGCTTAATTAAATTAAAACTGCATTAAGGGTAAGTTTTGAATTTGGTCGGGTTGTTACTCTTTAATTTATCCTAGAAATGGTGTGTTGTAACGGTTATAAATAATAGTTAAAAGGTAAAGCTTTGTGTTGAGACATTGGTTGTATTGCATGTGACGGTGTCAAACGAAATCGGCTTAAAAGAAGTTCAGCAACAGGTACATGTAAAATGAGGCAATAATTATAAAGGATTGCAAAACACATCGAGAGCACTTTTTACAAGAAAGGGTTCCCACCAGCAATAGAGTTATGTTTATGAAGCGATGTTTTAGAATTTCATCAATACAGTAGAGTTTGACCAAAATCTTAATTATAATTGTCATATAAATGTAATGTTTCTTTAACTACTACATAAGTATCAATGAGATCAGTTTGTATGTATGTTTCAACTGTGTATTTCAATCATGCAATACTCAGTATTTTGATTTTTCTAAACACTATAAAATATCGCTTCATAACAGCACATAAAAAACTTTAAAGGAAAAATGCGATGTTAAAACAAGTATTGTATTGATTTTATATAAATTTAGACACTAAAAATGAAGGAGAAGGAAACCCTGTCTTAAATTATATTGTCAACATTGTACGTCACTATTTAGGTTATATTGCTAAACGTCTTATAAAATATTGTGTCTACGAAATGTTGATATACTTGCTACGCGTGTAGTTTGCCAACTCACAATAAAACACCTGCGCCAAACAGATTCTTAACAGCTGCGTCAAAAAAATGATTTATGCATTTCCTACAAATAACGAATATGGTTGAATTATGCAAACTGCGTTTCAAAAGTTGAAGACCTTCATTGTTTGTATTTCCCAATTGTGTTGCTCTGAACGTTAAAAGATACTAGTAACAGTTTGATAACAATGATATTTGGATACTTTTTTAAAATATACAATCACTGACTCATCTTTCATATGGTTTTAAAAAGTATTTGAGACTTGAGTAGATATTTACATGTAAAACCAGCTTATGTTACAGACTAAACTGATGAAAGGGAAACTCCTCAGGAAGCATAGTCTGCACGAGAAAACAACAGCCTCGGTTTTATTGAAGATTTTCATCAGTAGTAATAAATAATGCCACACCAGTTACGCCCCCTAGCGCATGAGCGGAACTCTATTTTCAAATGTAAACAACATACATGTACACTCTATGATCCCTGAGGACCAGAAAAATAAAACCACACAATAATGCAGTACGAAGCGACTGCTTACAGCCGCCACACAGGCACTAAACAACAGCTGTAGTTAGTAAAATTAAACTGATGAAAGGGAAAGCTCTCAGGAAGCATAGCCTGCGCGAGAAAACAGCAGCCTCGGTTTTATAGTTTCCGTCATTTACAAGGCATATCCATATGCCCTTGTGTGTTTTGAAATATTAGAACGGCCATCAAGGATTAGGGGGTAATGTTAAAGCCAAAAATCATACAAATAATATACACATGTATCTTTGCTATTCACATTCACTCTAAAACACATTGACTGATCAAATGACTAACACGTTATGTTTATTATTGTTGAAAAAGTATTACAGCTACAAAGAATATTACATATATGGCTCATTTTAACAAAACTGGACTTAAGGAAACATTTGAATCACTGACGAATCAGAGTGCTGTCTATCACAAATGTGGCATTGCCATTAATGTGCTTAACAGATAAGGAAATTTAACTTTGAATAGTAGTATGCCAACGGTCATCCCTGATGGTATGACACAATCTGCAATTATAAAAAAACTGTTATTATATCAAACAACGAATAGTGTACATCTTAAATTAATCACTATAGAAATGTTTGGTATTGATATTTTTGTTTGTTTTGCTTTGTTGAAATCCCCTCTTCTTCCATCTTGTTACGATGCGATATCAGTTTGTAATTTGACTGGGAAGAAAAGTGGTATGTCATGCTCTTGCAAACCAGGCTACATAGTTACTTGAATCATCAGAAGACCATCAACCTGATCAGCAATTATTGTGTCATGGGCAGGTAAACCATCAATGCAGGACTATAGTTCAAGTCACATTAGACAATACGGCGTAAAAGTAGCTAAATTGGCACACTGCAATTCGATGTTAGTTAAATAGATCATCTTAAACTTAATATTCGTTTTATATAAACAATATTAAAAAAACCACGATATGAAACAAAATAAAACATTTTACATGCTATACAAAACCACTAGATTTAACGAATATTGTAGCATGGAAAGAAACTAGGAGTACCGACAATATCCACTTAGACAAAACACAAAACATTGGGGTTGTAGTTACGTTCAAAGTTGAAAATGGGTTAGCTTTCATTATACTATATTTACAGAATATGTTTGTTTTTGTAATACAATGGTAAAATAAGTATTTTTGAAGTGTAGTTGTTTCTTAAGAAAGACGAAAATAATCGGTGGCACTATTTATGGAGTGCAGTTGATTTACAGAGCTTTCTCATATTGCATTATCATCCTTAAAAGTTTATAAAAACACTACAATGACAACTCAGTAAAATTGATATATACATATTGGAAACTCGCATTTAAGAAATCATTTTGTTTTTCAAACAAATCGGTCACACCACCTGAAACACAGGTAAAATCCGTAACAAATGTGCCTGCAGCAAGATATGGCACAACAACTACACCTGACAACGCTATAACAAAGAAGATGGACAGCTCATCTTTCTCAAAAAGCAGCAAGTATTACCATATAGGTACACTCACCGGTACGTTACATTTTGATATATAGGCGGCAATTCAAATTCTGTTACTTTGCAACATGTTCAATGTAGTTAACTATATTGAAACTTGGCACAGTATGGTGCTTAGATAGAAGTATCTTTCCTGATTTTAACAAAGTAGTAATTTCCCACTAAATTAGATTATGTTGGCCTGTCACACAATGATCCACGTAAATAATTTGTTGGAACTGTGTTAATGACAAAGTAAAGAACACGTTCATTTAAACTTAACACGCTTCAACACGTTAAAGAATTCAAATACCGATTTAAATGTTCCCCTATACTTCATCATTGTGTAGTTATATTTTAATGGTCCTCAGGGATCATGCATTGTATGTTGTTTAGATTTGAATATGGAAAGTGGCGTGGCGTATGTCATAACCACTGAGAAACAGTTTAAATAAAACCGAGGCTGCTATTTGTCCATACAGGCTATGCTTCCTGAGGGCTTTCCCTTTTCTCAGTTTAATACCAATTGTTTGACATAAGAACCAACACAATACTTAAAACGTCATTTGCGTATTTACCTACGTTTTAAGTCGTGCCATCTCATTTAAATTCGAGCAAAGGACACATAGTCTAAAATAAAAAACAATAAAAAAATAATAATTCACATGACATTTCAGACAAGACAACTCTGATAGCCATAGGTTCCAGTCTTGGAGGAGTTGTCCTTATCCTGGCTATCGTTCTGGTTGTGGTGTGCCGGTAAGATTACACTTACTATCGTAGGTTTAAAATGCATAATATAAACTGAAGAGATGTTCAAAGAAAGAATGTTGTAAGCAATGTAGATATATTAAGTTTAATGGTACCATGACACAATGGCAAGTACAAAAACCAACACACAGAACGACACAAAACCACGTACAAAACCATGACGTAACAAACCTTTAGAAACAACTAATTGTTTGTGTTGTTCGGATTTTATTTTTCTAATGTCTTTTTTATTTGTTATCTCTTAAATGAATTATTCAAGAAATGTTGAATTACCGCCTTGGTACGGTCAATGACTTTCATTGGGAGTTTAAACCAGTTTTTTACTATAGCAAACCCTTAAATATTTTTGGAAGAATATCTTATCATATGTTGTTAATTATGCCGAATGACGCAAGTTAAAATAGTCCACCTTATATTTAGATAATGCATTTTGAATCTGTGTAGGAAAAGTACGCAGAAAGCCAAAGAAGCTGAGAAGCTGGAGCTAAAGCTGCGAGAACAGGAAGAGAAGCAGGCAGGATTTGTAGGCTCCTCCCTTTGGAAGACTTATTCTGGGAATGAGTACAAAGGGTGTGTTTAAATCCTTTGTTTAGAATGTGTTTCGCCTGTTTAACTGCATAATCTTCTTAACACTTCTTGACGCTAGTAACATACATATATGTAATACTTATAGCTATTGTGTTCGCCTTTAAAAAATACACATTATGTTTGTCTCGCAAAGTAAGACCCTGGTTATCGCAGTGCTGTGGTGACTAACCGTATGCCATCTCATTGCTTTTATTTTGGGATTTAAAATTCACCAAGGCTGGAATAGGAACTTTAATAATTCTTGACGCTAGTAACATACATGTATGCAATAGCCAAATACTTTGTAAATTGTGTTCATGTTTAAAAATCACATATAATGTTTGTTTTTCGACTTCGGGGTCTAGTAATCGCAGTCAAGTGGTGTGCTGACTTAGCTAACCAGATGACATCTTCCTGATATTATTACGACGTTTCTTCATTCGACGTACATCAATATAAAATGTACACCTATATAAAAGCCGTTCTGGATGCAAATTTGTATTTTATATTGCCTGTTTGATCAGTCATTCAGTTTTACATTTATTAGAATAGAGTGTCCGTTGCTTATCGGAATCTGAACGCTTAAGATAAGCGTTACATACATTATCATGGCTGACGCACATTTACATTAAACACAGATTGGTCGAAGAATGTCGGAACCATCTCCGGACTTGTACGATCGCTACGAACCGGCACCCGACTACGGTCCGTCTGAGTCGCCAGGAACCAGTCATCGCCAGCCGTATATGTCTTTTAAAACCTCAATATTCTGCATAGTGGTACGTGTAAGTGTTGCTTTATATACAAATGTTATTGCAGGTTCAATTTCAGCGTGTGTGTTAAATTGTGTGATGTAGAATTTCGCATCTATGCATTTGTGTATTTACAAAGTAATAAGTGAATGACAGTTATACTGCATGTCCACGTGTTAGATTATTTATTAAATACAACATATTATACAAACATGTGCTAACAATCAAATGTGAGCTAAGGCCGAACAAAAAATAGTTTCTGTTAACGGACTCTTCTTTGAAAATGACAGTGATCCTACGGAGCGTATTGGTAAAGAAAACTAATTTTAAATTTGAAAATATATTGACTAAAGGCACACATGGCTACCGATATTTTATCACGGGTTTATCCAAAGTACAAATGTTCTATAATAGGCCATAATTATTAGTGTAAAAGCGTTTCGATTTTCTTAATAAACATGTTCTTTAACAAGAGGGTTCAAAGGGCCCTAGGTCGCCCACCTGAGGAACAGGTCAAGGGTCAAAGTGAAGCCATTTACAGCGGACCACTAATGATGTCCACCAAATATTGGTAGAGGACTACCCAGGGACCATTCCTGAAGAAGTCATTTGAAATTGTCCTTATATAATTCAATGTAAAATTGTGACCCCCGGGGCAGGGTCAATTTTGATCCTAGGGGCATAATTTGAACAATTTTGGTAGAGGACCTCTAGACAAAACTAAAGCTCTGGGCTTTGTAGTTTCAGACAAGAAGATATTTGAAAATTGCATTTTGAAAACCTATTTTTTGACCACGTGACCTACTTATCCAACCAATTTAAACCATTTGAACAATATTGGTAGGGGACCACCCAGGGACCATTCCTGTTGAGTTTGGTCAAATTCCCATTAGTGGTTTAAGAGAAGAAGTCGTTTGCAGTTTTCTTACAATTCAATGTAAAATTGTGACCCCCCGGGGCGGGGTCGATTTTGACCCCAGGCGCATAACTTGAACAATTTTGGTAGAGGACCTCTAGATGATGCTATATACCAAATATGAACGCACTTGGCATTGTAGTTTCAGACAAGAAGATTTTTGAAAATTGCATTTTGAAAACCTATTGTTTGACCCTGTGACCTAGTGATGCAACCAACTGGAACCATTTGAACAACTGTGGTAGGGGACCACCCAGGGATCATTCCTGTGCAGTTTGGTCCAAATCCAATAAGCAGTTACAGAGAAGAAGATGCTTAAGTAAAAACGTTTGCGCACGACGCACGCCGCACGGCGACGGACGACGGACAAAGGCCGGTCACAATAGCTCACCATGAGCACTTTGTATAGTATTTGCATAGACATGATTTACAAGTGAATACAAAAGATATCGCGACAAAGCAGGTCTGTCAAAGCGCCATTTTGGGCGGACTGTCAATAGGTCAATTGTATCATGCTAATGTCTAGCATTCCTGGATGTTGACTGAAACTAGCGACACTATGATATCAACGACTGATTTCGTAACAGATAATGATATTTGAATGTGTATTTGTATAAATCTTGTTTACATATACTTATTGATAATGAAGGAGCTTTCAGTAGCCTATGGTGTTTTGCAGTATACAGCTTTTAAAGTTTGACTTAAGTGACTGATTCTATCACATATACTGAAGCATGTATAGGTATTTGTTTAATTCCTGATGCCAAAGTTAACTCAATGGATTTTAATGATAAAAGTAAACTGTATTTATGTTGTTATAAGCATTGTTTAACATTTAATGTTTAATTAGTGGGACTTGATTCGATTGCGACGTCAATGTAGAAGGACAAAAGATTATAGTACACGTTATATCTTCTAATATAAGTGTTAGCAATAAAGTATTATTAAATAAAACAAGAAAATACAAAAAAATTCATACTATCGTATATATTATGTATCGATTTATATGACATATTTTATTTACACTTTATATGCACGGTTTGGTTGAAGTTGTCTTTAATAATAAGTTATATTACCTTAGTAATGCATATACTTGTAGTGCATTTCTTGTGAATATATGCATTGTCATTAACACACAATATCAGAATATCTATTGTGGATGTATTTAGATTTTATATGTTTTGGATGCATCAGATATTAATATTTTTGTTTTGAAAAAAGTAATCGAACAGTAATAATGTACAATATAACTTGTATTTTTACATGTAACTAAGCTTTGATTAATTGAAAACTTAACCTATACAATGAAATATGTACGAAACGAAAACAATTATAATACGCGTATATCTTGAACATATTTGTTTCTTCTGCAAGGAACATGAACTTGTTAGGTTTAATTTCTTTGTAAGGTTGAAGCGGTTTAGATATTGTGTTTGAATTTTATTGAAAAAAATGTATTTCATTGAATGCAATTGTGTGTTAATTATAATTTACTCAAGCTTATTTCAAGTTGTATAATGCCAATATATTTATATTTCATTTTTCACTGAATATCATTTCTTTAATTTCTTCATTATGTATATCATATAATTTTATGCATATTTTCTAGCTGGCGAGATAGTGGCGTTTGATGCATTTATGAACAGGCATGAATGTAGAAATTGTCATTAGCTTTTTGTTTATAGTTTATTGTTAATCAGTTGTACTTACAAACATTTGTTATGCGGAACTTTAAACATGGATTTGTTACTATTGTAGATTGAATAATATGTTTTGTTGTCACACTTACATATAATGTAACATAAACAATTATCATCAGCACAGTATCATATGTATTAAAAAGGTTGTACTCACATTTTCACATCTATTTGTAATAAAGGAAAAGATAAATAATATACAGTTTTGTCAAAATAACTGAACCTAAATGTAATTATCATCACTATGAATATGATTTCAATAAATTTTATAACAAGTACCAATGTTCTTTACTTTAGGTTTTACTATTAGAAAGTAATATACATAAAAACACATAATGTGGTAGCCCGTAGTTCGTCAGATATCACTTCGGAAATAAACCAAAAGTAATTTCACTTTGACGAATTTCATAAAATACAATTAGGTCCGACTGTGCCAACAACGTTTCAACTTTAAAGCTGAGCATACAATACTATTTGGACCGACTATGAAACAAATACACTTTGAAACATTGCAAAATATACCCTTAAGGTTGTTGTTGCGCAATGGGCAGTATTCACTTTTGTATTTTTGTTTATGTATTTATTATAAGTATGGTAAAAGACTCTTAAATCTGAAATAACAAGACATTTCACATGATATAAGTCAAGATAATGTGGTTTTAGTATGCTGAACCCCTGTGTGCAATTGCGCAATAAAAATGACACTCATATGAATTACAATTTTCTTCATTTGTTACAGAAATATAATAAAAACACATAAATATGTTATTATATTTACAGAACAACATTAATTCTAATAAAATATGGTATTTTAGAAGGTGTATCTTTGTGTAAACATATTTTTTTTCCATCTTT
>Ga0224511_10002830_pt1 | contig 12018 bp, 5 predicted proteins | sample SF_May12_sed_USG_2_FD_169988 | JGI IMG/M metagenome (GOLD analysis project Ga0224511, IMG submission 169988) | Sediment microbial communities from San Francisco Bay, California, United States - SF_May12_sed_USGS_8_1 | ecosystem: Environmental > Aquatic > Marine > Sediment | place: USA... | reverse complement strand
AAAATTTGAATTTCGCGGCCTTGTAGAGCAAACAACTGTTCGGATTGCTCAGTTCTCCTTATAACTCTGGCCAATCGAACATTGGCTTTCAATCTAGACTACTATCTATTGGCTAACTTTACTTTTCAGTCTATAAACCAGTCACAAAACCTGCGTAAAGGTGTATTTGTAATTTAATTAGCCATTTTGCCATCTTATCTGTGTATTTATCAATCAATTGTTACACCATAGGCTAGGTAACTATGCTCTTGTCATCTCATGGGTAAAATAAACAAAGTTGGGAATAGATGCACGTTGTGGCGCTTGATGCAAAATGACCATGTTTTGTCACGCTAATTAGATTACGGCCATTTGCATGGAATACTAGTAGCTGTAACCAGCTCGCGCTCTGATTGGTCAATTAGGGGATTCCCAGGCTCAGTCGTTAATCTCTTCCTTTGTGTCACTGAATAAACCCATCAATGTTTAAAAATTAAGATTAAACCCTTGACTTTTCAGCGTAAAAATTATGTTTATTGTTTTCACTTTCAATGCTCAGATTGACTCATTCAGACATGCGTGATGCTGACATGGTATTCTAATAAAAAAAATTAGTGAAATTTTAAGTGATGAAAATGGTGGAATTTATATAATACACTGTGCCTTAAATTGATTATTGAAGAGGGAAACACAAAAGTGGTTCTATAGTTTGTCTATCTCAGGTTGTGTTATACTGAAAACACAAGGTTTTAGCTTAATTTCTAAACATTATTGGGGTTATTCCACTTTTAGATAGGTCATCTGTTGTGCAATTTAGGGCCAGTGGGCACTTGAGGAGATGGGGCATTGTCTGGGTGTCGCCGCAGTTGCACCGGTCCGTGTAGGCAAAGCCCCAAAGTTTTCTTGTGGCCATGCACCGCCCTTCCGTACTGGGAGACTCACGGTCACGCGATCAGAAAAGACGTGTAGCGCAGATAAATATGCGCTCATACGAGTTTCATCCTTTATAGGCGTTTCAGGCTTCACCAACTCATCGAGTGATTAGCGAGTAACCCAATGGGTAACTGTTACCACTTTTTCATTTCTCAATAAATGTCATAAAACCTGATAATCTTTTTGTGGAAGTAAGTTTTAATTTGCCACACTAGTAAACTTCACAGGAAACTAGAAAGTTAAGACAAAATAAAGGGGGTGGATCAGTCAGCAGGCTCTCTACTGAAATATGTATTGATTTACCAACTCCATGTGACTAGTAGGGCTGATGCTTTGCCTATCTTTTAGGAGGGGTTGTTAAACATACCAACCAACTTTCAGTATGCCTCCCAAAAAGGGTAAACGCACTGCGATGAAGACTTCTACATCGGGCCAAGCCTTTAATCAATGGGCCTGCGCGATGTGTAAAACTAACAAAATTATGGCTACACTCTATTGCCTAGATTGTGCACTGCCAATATGTAGTACGCATCAGAAGGTGAGTGAATAATAAAATTTTTCCCGGTAAAGATGTTTCAATCATGGTACCGCAGTGGGAGAATGAATATATCTTACTGGTATGGTCTGCTCTGTCTGTGGCCCAGGTTCAATACCCGGCTGTGGTGGAATATTTTACGCGAACTTTCCCTGACTGATCACACTGTCAACCCGTCCTGACCCAGCATGGCAGAAAATGGCCCATTCTTCCCTCAATGCACCACCCAACTTGTGGACATTAAAGAGTAAGTCTAAAGTTCAACTACGGACAGTCAATGGTTGAAAAAGGTGTTTCAACTTCAGTTTTTGGTACTGAAGAATTTCTTCATAATTTAACAGCGGGTAATAATCTCCGATATGAATCCAAACTTTAGTATGATAGCTACTTCGCTGGTTGCCAAGTGTGCTTAAAACGCCAATGGTGTAAACCAGATTTGAGCCCATGCCCATCTAAAATAAGAACACGCTGGCTAGTGCTCACTACAAAAGGCACTGTTGATTGCATTCTAGGGGCATGAAGCCAAGCAACATGAGTTGGTACCCATTGAAGACTTTAAAAATGTACCACACAGAACCCGCAACTGCACTGGCCACAGAGGCCAAGAGCTTGAGTTTGTATGTGTTAAGTGTAATGCTGTATTGTGCTCAACCTCAGCCGAATTCGAGTGTTGTAGTGAGGGTATGTATACACTACTCACCCGTGTGACTTCAAACAATAGCAATGAGATAGTAGATCATGTACATAATTGGGACTCTATATATAAACCCCTTGTTTCTGTGCATGATACCTGATTATCAATACTGGAGACCATATTTCTCCTGTGCCTCCAGTTCATTGCTCAGAGTTAAGCGGAAAACACATATAACAATATAGTTAATGGCCAGCACATAGCCTAACCCTAATGCCCATCCCTATAGACTCAAGAAATTCTGCTTATACATACATGTAGTTAGCTTTATCATGCATGCAGGTGACAAGCATGAGACAATAAAGTTGATAGTCCATAACTTCAAAATGAGAAGGGCAATAGAGCAGGCCCTGAATGAAGAAGATCCCGTACTGGACTACGAAGCTTTTGAGGAAGCTTTCGAGGCAAACAAATGTGAATGGGAACAAATGAGAAGGGATATAAGCAGAGAGTTTCAGCAATTGGTAAACTCATAAAACCTCAATAGACAGAATATTTGAGTTTTAACTGTAGACGAATGCTCTTCTAATTAGGTGCATTCGTGTGCTCACGGCCGAAATTTTGGGAAACATTTCGGTTGCCAGGGCGCGAACACTCGGTCGCGGTGAGGAACCGCTGTCGAGTTCAAGATGGACTTTGATCGAATCAGAGTTGTCCTCTCCCAACTTTAACTCGTCTGTTAGAGCCGAACGATCGTTCGCGATTCGTTATCTCAACGTAGTAATCAAGCCTCTTTAGGGTAACCATGACATTTTCCTAACTACTAGGTTAACGCCTACTTTCGGTCGCGGAATTCTGTTCGCGTGCTTCAGTCGCGGACCAAGACCAAAAGTGAAAGATGCTTTTTTGGGTCGCGGTCCTGCGCAGTATAGCAGATTTCGCGACCGAAATCCATGTCGGTCGCGAAAAACTCGAGCACGCGAATGTAACTATTGAGTCTAAATCTTAAATAAAAGCGAGCACTGAGACTATCTTTCTTGGAAAAATAAACTCCGCGAAATGTTGTTTTGAGTGAGAGGTGATTATGTAGTTTTGAAGGCATTTCTTTTTTTAAGTTTATTTGTGGTCTGGGCCCCAAATGCTTAAGAAAAACACTTTTGCTTCATTTGTGCGTTGTATGCTCTGATTTTGAAGCCTTACCCGCGTAGCAGAATGTAACCTTTCTTTGGTTTGAAGCAATGACAGTTGGTACAGGAACAGTTTTCCAACTTCAACTCTTCAACTCTTGGTATGAAGGCAGTGCCCATTGGAAGGGCAGGCTACGCTATCCGTAGAGATAACCAACCCCAGACTTTTCTGATAAATACTACAGTTATTACCGGAAAAGGAACCCATTTCTGCTATATGAAAATACTTACTGGTTTTTAGATCGACTATCTACATAAACAAAGGTGGAAGGCAATGCAAAATCTTGATGAGCTCAAATGTGTAAATGAGTCACTAGCTATGAATCAATTTGAAGAAATAAATAACAGTATGGAGAAAGCCTATGTGGTCGGTACAAAGGCAGTAGCGCTAGTAAACAATCCTAATTTCACAGTTGAATGTGGCATAGCAGCGCTAGCCGAGATAGAAAAGGCACGCAATGAACTGAAATTTCCAGGAGAATTAAAACTACCCGACTTCCATGTCTTATGGAAAGGTGAGTGCAACACCATACAAACATAAAATTATGATGCTATGGACGTCGCGCTTGGTGACTCCGTGGCCGTAAAGGGTTACCCCACATCTTCACTACAGTGATCTCCCGCATTGAGTCAGTTCCTTAATAAAATGGACAGACTGTGTATTCCATATCCGTCTACAAATGCCGGTCCATTTCAATTAATTGTCTTAACCTTGCTGTTTATATAAATCTATATAAGATTTGCATGGCTATGATACAAGACTGAGCTCATCATTTATTGTCGCATGTTTTTATTTCCACAGAGAAGCGCGTGAAAATTCCAGATGTGAAGGCTGTAGGTGGTGATGCTGATAGCCAACGAGGTATGTTTCCGACTCCGCCTTGCTGACCTTGCTGCACAATCGATGGACTGCTCACTCAATTTGCTGAGATCCTGATATTATATATGCAACCGTGAAGGCATGGTATATAGTACAATGAATTCGTACTCTCCATAAGTGACACCCGTACTGTGCCTACGTTTGTCTTATTTTGGGTCATGTGACTCTGCTTTGTAAGTGTTTAAGTAAGCTGGTGCTCTCATGGGTTGACAGGATTAAATTGATTTTGAACCTATCTATGATCATTCACTGGTATGTATGACTTTGTTTCATCATGTTCTGCAGATGCGGAGAAAGCACTCAAGTGCTATGCATGTAGGATGGTATTTGATGACGACACTAACCTAAAAAATCATCTGTATTTCACTCACTCTATACAAGGTAAGTTAGGACAGCTTAACAGAATCCACTTTATTATCGGTCTGCTTAAACCACGAGACAAGAAGAGGGATAGCAGGATAGTGATAAAGCGCTGGGTTTGCAATCAATCGACGGGGTTTAAATCCCGGTCACGGCGGCTTCCCGTTGTGAGTATGAGCGCCTCACATCCTTATTCTAGCTTATTCGAAAGAAAAACAGGCCTCACTATGAGGTGGATTTACCAGTAGTGCTCTCTGCTAACCTGTAACTGGTAAAAAAACAACTAAATAAACCGACAGCTTCACAATATTGGTGATCACATACTGGAATAAAAGGAAAAAGATAGACTTATGCATGTTTTATCCAGCATGTTATCACTAGTTAATGGATTCTTTAATTCTGATTTTACACCACAATAAAAATAAGGGAAATCCCAACCAGTGGATAACAGTCGAGATCACTCCACGGTTGTCAAAGATCCGCCTCTCGCTTTTCTTAGCCGAAGTCTCAGCATGTGAGGGTAAACAAATGGTTTAGGTTGACTAGCCCCCAAACTCCCAACCATCTGTTCATCATTGCTGGTGCCTCACACTGAATTAGCGGCTGCTCTAAAAGAGTGAAGCTGGCCTTGGGCATAGTCATGCAGCTTCTGCTATGCCAATTAGCCCTGCCCAGCCTGCAACTTCATTGCTAAGGTATAGTAAGAACAACAACTGATACCAGGCATTCGGCTATGATTTGTTAGCTGAGTAGCTGGTGTTGAGCTTGACGGTCTATCTGAACTGCTCGCATGATACGAATAACCATATATTATTAAAGGTGAACCCAAGGGACATCCTTTTTGTGCTTCCTGTCATATTCTCTTTGGCAAGATGAAAGATTTGTATCTGCACCAACAGGACTTACACGGTAATATTTTATATTGTTACGTTTAAATCCAGTCTGAGTATTATTTCCTTTTTTCCAATATTGTGCGCGCAGGAAGCTGAGGCTTAGTGGATAGTATTCTGCCGAAGCTACAGCCAGGAGTCTCTGATTTGATAGCTGGTTCTGGCTTGAATTTGGTTTTTACCTGACCCGTTTAGAATCGAAACAGTTTTTTCCCTTAGAGTTATCTTCCCACAGAACATGTCTTATTTGGCATCGTGGAACCATTTTTGCGTATATCCGAAAAATACATACGTGGTTCACTTAGGGCTTTTCGTGGGATGAGGCCAATTGTTACTTTTGGAAGTGGACTGTAGAATTGCACAGAAAACTATAATTTACTTATTATTCCTCATTTGGGCAAAAACGTTGTCTTTCGCAGCGCCAACATTAAACAAAGGAGGTCCTCCCATATAGTTGCTTTCTCTATGGGTACACGGGTACACGGGTGCAAGCAGAAAGTTTTCTAATGATGCACAGTTTGAAACATCCAGTCAAAAGTCTCAGTGGGCCAATCTCTGCATCACTCCTGACAGCTGTTCTGCCATGGAGATGAAAAGAACCGTCTCTGGTGGCTTGACTTTGACTGATGTCACACGGCTCAGTGTATTTCACTCTTCCCATTTCGTATGTGTAATATTATGTCGTAGGAGGCGTCCCTGCCTTCAATTGTCGCTTCTGCGATATACAACTTTTAAGTGAAGAACAGATTATCGCTCATGAACAACATCAGCACAGCAATATACAAGGTAAGCAAAATCCTCCCACCGGTCTAGTTATTGCTGACGCATTCCGAACTTGATATTTAAAACACCACTACCTTATTTAAACTAAAAATGACACACAGTTGGTGTGGCTTAGTGGTGCACAGCGAGTTGTGGGTTTGAATTCCAACAATTACATAAGTAGAGCCTCCAACTTTAATTCGCTCTGACAAAACCTGTTCATGAATCGGGCAGCAAATTACTTGACCCTGCATAAAGCGGTTAGTTGGTTGTTCCTTTTCATAACCTAATGCGACACTGAAGCTATGGTCATCTTCTGTTGTAGTTCCAAAGTATAAACGCGATGTGATACAGGTCTTTCTACCTCCACCCGCTCAGTATATGCCTGAATGGTTCCTCGGGGCAATTAATAAATTCCTCTTGCCAATTTCTGTCGGCGGAGCGTTTTCAAAATGGCTGCTATCAGGCCTAGTTCAGCTCTGCATAGTACGCAATCCGGTGAAACTTCGTAAGGCGGAACTGCTTCGCCCTACGGCAGCATATACTCTGATGCAATCCACAGACGGCCGCGATATACCGGATTCGCTCATTAAAGAGATCAACTATTACTTCCAACCGCTTTGCCCAGTAGTTGCAAGGGAGGAACACTTACTGAAACCATATCAGTATTTCCATTCGATGAAAGCAGGGGAGAAACAATATGGAGATAAGGAGCCACATTACCGAATCGCACCGGGTTCAAACAATCCGAACAAGATGTGGGTTACACCAATTGTAAAGGACTGGCGAGCTTGTTAAAAGTTTCAACCTGGTGATGACAATTTGACTACTGGACAAATCATGTACCTACTAACATACAGCCACCAATGGTATGTGTCTTTATTGTTTATCAATGGTCCTGTTCAGCCAAGTTCTGTTTGCCATACTAGCTACTCTCCCAAAGACACATTTGCTATTTTGGTCATTGGTATAACAGGTTAGCCTCTTGAATATCCGTGTCAGCCTCTAGTTAAAGAGAACTACCCAAAGAATGATTCCCTCTTTGTAAATCCTGAGACTGATTCTATGAGAATTTAGCTGCCTCATTCCGAAAACTAGACCGACCATCTTTGTATATTTGCTGTCCTCACCTCAGTCCATAATGGTATTAGCCTTGACCATAACGTTCCATCAATATGCAGGTATATGTCATGTGTTCAAGTCTGCTTAGCCCTACGGTACATCTTTATCTTTCAGGTTTCAATGTCTCACAGAATACCACTTTTGAGTAGTACTTGAAAGACGAAGCAGAGTTTGACCTAAAGTCCCAGTGGCTCATCGACCCGCAATACTTTTTTTTAAATTGTCACAAGATTTACCTCAATAAATCGGAATCTCATCACCATTAGGTAAACCTTAAATATTTTGAATGAGCTCTAGTACACCCATTCTGAAAGAATAGGTGTACAATGGGCATTGCATTGTATCAATTAAAGCAGAATAACTGAAAAGCCACTAGTCTATGCATAAGTAAAACGCTCAGTCTCCTGTCAATAATTGCTCATTGTTTTACTAGTAGACGAGAAGTCTTGGCTCTTGGCCTATAAGAAGCATGGAGGATATATTGTTATGTATTAAATGCCTATGATTTTAAACTCGAAATACTGGAACACTATCAGTATGATTTGATTCTGGGCACATGCTTCGGCATCTGTTATTTCCTTTTGACTTCATTGCTTTGCCCCTTTTTGGGGGAGCACACCTCCAACCCAAGCATGGACGGACAGTCCACAGCCGAACATACATCCTGTTGTATGAGCTATGCAAATCTGCAAGGATAAGCCCTGCAAGAGTCTGCTACGGTGACCTCACACAGGAAGAAACCTTTAATATAAAGAGGCTCTCTCCTGCTTATCTAGCTATATATTAGAATAAGTAAGAAGAATAGGTAAACTTGCGCTGTATGAGCCAGATGAATACAATACAGTGAACAGGATTGTGCGCGATTATTAGCACCAGTAACCAGACATTAGACCCTGTGCATAGTAAGTGTTTCAAAACCACAATGCTAGATGGAATGGATTGGCATCTGAATATAAAAAATATAAGATACCTACAGGGAGATAAATTTTAGCAGTTATAACCGACATAACTATTAGAAAGATAGTAATAATGAAAAACTACTCGCGGCTAAATTGGCCGTCTGATTTGACTATCACAATAGGAATGCAACCTCAGCACGGTTTGACTTGCTGTAGTAATGCTGTGGTTCAGATTTGTGATAATAATCACCTTGACCTTAGCCCGAACCGGTGATATCATTAGCTACAAAATGGTCCGGGCCATTTTTCTGAAACCATTGTTAATAATTGATAGCAATCTTGGTTCGATCTGTGCTTCATTGTGATAGTCATTTCAATTCACATAATAGGCCTATTCCGGTGATTTTAATCAGATGCAGACAAAACATTCCAGACCCGATCACACGAACAGATCGGCGCAGGTAAAAAACACAAGGGTTGCGGATGCAGTTTTGGATGCATTGGAGTTGTCCTCTCGCACTTGAGCGTCTAAGAACAAAAAAGTGGACTGATAAAAAGGGGTTTTTTTCCAGTTGATCGCAGCGAAGCCATTATAGTTATGAGTAACGTCTCCGATCAGCTGATGATACTCGAACTCGGCTGGTAGACATACTGGGTAGGAAGGATCAGTGTTTGTAGATAAATGTTAGTATCCACTGGATGATTCTTATAATAACCAAGTAGAGTTTCTATGGTGTCAAACAGCACCTCTCGGTCAAAATAAAGCTTCCCTCCAGCAGTTTGATTCACAGGCCGCCGGTAAAATGTCCTATCAGCATTTCTAAAAATACACCGAATCTTCTGTAATATATATATACTATGCACACCAGGAAAGATGTTTGTTTTTGCACCAATTACGGCTTAGCATGGAGCACCACGGGTGGGTCAGAATTTAAACTCCACCTCATAGTGAGGCTCGTTTTGGTTTTGAGCTAGGGTTAATGGAGACCATGCCTGCATACAACCCTCAAAAATATTTGAAATGATGGATGCCACCAGCCTGTCATGAGACCATTGAAGGAACATGATGAAGGTAAAGCAATACAGCTTCTTCCTCAGGCGACTGAACAACCACCAAGGTTATGGGACTAATAAAAACCAGGAAAAAAACAAGAGCTTCTACGGACTATACTGATTTTTGTGCAGTGTTGCAGTTACTTACAGTGTATGTACCATATAAGGTATTTTGCTTCGTAGCTCCAGTGGTGTGAGCTGTAGAGCATAATAGCCAATTCCCCCTTTACATATCTTTTCTTCAAGGATCTATAAAACCCGAAAAAAAACCACAAAAAGTACTTAACACAATGGTTTTTTGTTAGCCGCAGAGTGTTCGAGCTTTCGATCAGCAAGCCTCAACAAAGATTCAACTCCGAGTTTGGGCAGACCTGAATGTTGGACACATGCCACATGGACATAATGTAGATGCCCGGCGGTCACATTGTTGTCGCCTCACCCAAAGTGCTTGTGCAGCACATTGTCACAATTGCTGCAATGAAGGAACATCCCATAATGTCACGCTCTCAAATTTCTGTCACGCAGTCACATTTGTGTTGTTTTACATCATACCTTACGCTGTTCTGGAACATCACCGAATGCTTCAAATGTTCCTCCATATACACTAGAACTTCCAAGAGAGGTGACAGATGGGCGTCGGGGTTGAGGTACTGGTGGTGCGGGAGTAGGGACGGGGGGAAGAGGCCGTGCACCTGGACCTTCTTCTACAGATTCTGTGAACAAGAAGTTGGTTAGTTACCAGCGATGGAAATAAGCTTTATGGCGCTTTTTCACTCCATCGGACGTCCGTGAGGAACTTATGACTAGGCCTTGAACTCGGAATCTTTCGGTCATGAGCCAAGCGCCCTAGCCATTGAGTATTGAGCTATCCTGCACTGCCTAAAAGCAGATATTACTAGGTGTCTTCTACCATTTTCAGATATTACCGACTGGGATTTTCTTGTCTCTACCAGTCCGAATGATAGAGAGCCGTAGGCAATGGCCATGGTTTACCTGAAACATATAGCTCCCAAAACAAGGGCTTTCATCGTTTCCACATGTACGCACTAGAATGTCAAAACTATTGGTATCTGGAAATCATAAACGAGAATACCCTAAGACAAAGCTAAAATCCCCAACTAGACCAGTGACATCATATCAGAGATCCGACAAATCTTAGACGAATGAAAAACATTGACTTACCGTAAACACTGGTTTGTTCATTTCGGCATTTCGCACATTCAGCCTTTGAACTCTTGCATAGCTCCAACACCAGTGTCCTATTCTGTAGAACAAAAAATACACCAAACTCTTTTTTTCCTCTAGTATTGGCCTCTTCACAGTTTCGAGTTTAATGCTGGTTAGTTCACCTGTTGCGTAAAGAACCCTGAGTCAGTATCAATGCCCTACCTCATAGGGAGGCTCCTTTTTAAACTAAGACCGATGTGACTCACTCACCGAATGTCGAAAAAGTTGACAAACAGACTCGCTGTGAAATTTCCGAGAGATTGAATCATTAAAATCACAAAAATAGTAAATAACATTGGATCTGTACCAACCAAGAACCACCTGGAATGGAGCCAGACATCTGTCATCAGTTGCATATTCAATTAGTGAGTGACTTGGTCAACTAACAGACCACTTATATAATTCAAGCAAAAGTCTCCCAACAGTGCACCTATGGAAACATTGAGCCAAGGATTCCATCTGTAGACCAATTTCCTCGTCATTCATCAAGATACAGCAGAAAGAGACTGGTAATGTGAAACTAAACATACATCATATCGGGATGCATTGTGCTCCAGTTTAGCTTCCTTTGGCGACCTCAACTTAACATCTTTTACCCGGATCTTTCCTCTCGTCAACGCCTGAAACAGAGCCAATCTGCAGCTGATTTTTCTCTGATCATTCCTTTAGTAGTCCATGACCATGAAATAGAGCTGAGCGGGTTTACTTAGGATTGTACCCATACAAATGAGTTTGCGTTATTTATAAATGGTGCTCCCCCTCTTCCCCGGTTGTTTGGATGGCAAACAGATGTATGTGCATGTTCTAGTAGCCCACAGCTCAGATATGGCTGACCAGATTTTCTCACAAAATGCATACTAATCCAACTTCGGCATATATCAATGATATAATATATATAACTATCAATGATATAATATATATATATAACTATCAATGATATAATATATATCAATGATATAATATATCAATGATATAATATATCAATGATATAATATATATCAATGATATAATATATATCAATGATATAATATATATATGTTTGGGGTTTGGGTTTGGGTTCGGCATATATCAATGATATAATATATATATATGTTTGCGAGTATTATGCATGTGTCCAATGTTTTGTCCTGAAGGCAAGGCTCAAGTGTAGCGAGAGTTGAAGCTGATTGCGGTTAGCGGCAGACATAGACAATGTGTTTATACTCATTTCTCCCTCCCATATTTCAGAGGCAATGATAAATAATAGCATGCAGCCAGTACTCTAGCCTCCTACTGACTTTCAGGTTGCCCGTATGCCTTTTAACCTTACACTATCTGGGTTTATTCCCTTTTGTACAGTGACAGATAATCATATACGCGCATGGAAGCTATCGTTGAGACTCATTTTACCATAGAGGAGATAGTAGAAATAACAGGGATATAGACCAGGTATATTTAGTCGGGGAATCAGAGGAATAAAACCGAATTGGGCTATCAATGCTCTCTACGGTTCAGTCAACCAGAACAGTGTAATACTTCATACATCATTACCAAACAAAAAGTTTCTTTGAAATTGTCCGC
>Ga0224511_10002829_pt1 | contig 12018 bp, 7 predicted proteins | sample SF_May12_sed_USG_2_FD_169988 | JGI IMG/M metagenome (GOLD analysis project Ga0224511, IMG submission 169988) | Sediment microbial communities from San Francisco Bay, California, United States - SF_May12_sed_USGS_8_1 | ecosystem: Environmental > Aquatic > Marine > Sediment | place: USA... | reverse complement strand
ATTGTTATTCTTAATTTATTGAACATGTTCAAGAACTCTTATTGGTGATCTTTATTTGTTTTCTTTACTTTAATTTAGAACTATTTGACGTGGGAATCCTCGTTTACCTGGTGGTTAGTTGGTTGAAAGGTTTGGGGCTCCCAACAGGGAAATAATAAAGTCCGAAATTATGGAGACTATTTTAATTCATTTTAAGCATAAAATAAAAAGAAAATTTGTTAGTTTTTGGTAGGATACTCGTGAAAATATGATTTTCTATGATCACTCGTGAGCCAAAAATCGGTATCCTACCAAAACCAACAAATATCCTCTATTTCTCTTTAGATGATTTTTAAGAATAGCTTGCATTTCCTTAAATTTAACACTGAAAAAGCAATAAAAGCACTTGAAGAAGCCATAACAATCTACACTTGTTCATGCATCATTTTTACAATAGCAATGACTTATACTGGTGACAAAAGTCACCAAATGTTAAATAGTAGGTTTTTTTCTACTTGTCTGAAACATTGTCTGTTAATTGTAAACTATCAATCAGCTTTATATTTGAACTACACAGAGCAGTGTCACAAATAAGAAAGTTGAAACATTTTGACAATGGAATATCTTATGAATTGTCACCACTGTCATAGTAACATTCTGACTGAATTCCTATCTGATACATCTATTACTTAGCGACAGTTTCTAAGACTACCCATCATTTAGAAAATAAGGAAACATATACATAATAAGTGCTTAGGTCTTCCAGCAACCAGGTCATTAGTTATTATAAAAATGTTCCACATGGTGATAATCATTTCGTTACTGTGTTAATTTTTCCAGAAAGCAAATTGGCTTTATCTGTACTTAAAGAATGTATAATAAATGGCAAGTATAAACAATGTTAAGGCACCTAGATTAGTGCGTTGAACTTTAAAACAATATCTTATAATATAATATCATGTTAAAACGATCATTGGTACAAGTGTCTTTTTGAGTTTTTTATATATATTTTTACAATTTGTTGAAGTGTGGAAGACCGGCTTCTGTAGGAATATGTCGTGACTGTGGCCGAGAAATCGGTGGTGAATTGCTTAGGCTAAAACCTGGAAACATATTAGATGATAGGTAAGTTTTCTTTTTCTATTTTACTATTACTAATGCTTTGTTGTTTTTATGTCGGAACTACAATAAAAATCAAATCATAAGTTGGTCGTTCAAATGTCAAACAAATTGGCATCCGTTTTTATTTAATTGATTAAAGGGGCGACGCTACACAAACGGGTCACATTTTGGGTCGTGCCGAGAGACTGGGACCGCCCGGCCCTGAAAGGGACATGAGTCCCGCCTATTGTGCAGTGACCAGGCTAATTCTACACATGGCCATGTTCCTTGGATCAGCAATAGCAAGGGAATTGGCGGTAATCTACCATTACACTATTAGAGTAGTTTTATTTAGGCAGCACTTCTTTAATTAAAAGTAGTAAAATTCGATGCATATAACAGCAAGTCTTAATAGTTTGTCCTTCACAGAGTGTGGTATCAAAATTATGGTATAATACTATTTTGTTCCTATTTTGCCTTATCAAACAAGAACAAATAAAATATTTTAACACTTAACCTACTTAACTTATATTTCATATCGGGCATAACAGAACATCATCAAACCAAAGATTAAACCTAATGAGGTGCAAGAGTTCTTGTGGAGACACATGCTGAGAAACATCCACGACCTCCGGCGAATACTCAACAGGAGCACCGATGATGCCTTTATGTTGATGCATCTGGTTGTGAACAACATCACTCTGCTCAACACAGGTTCTTCAACACATAAGTTTATGTTAGACGTATTTAGATGTAAATTTTAGTATAATCAAGAATTAAACAATATGATCTTCCTTTGATAGTTTGTTACATTTGTTTATGTTAAATTGACTACTAAATGAAAAATGACTAAGTGTGTTATCATTCACTTGGAAAAACAATCAAAGAAACTCTTAAATATTTCAATTGAAACCTTTAACCATTTAGTTATTAAAACACTGTTACAGAAATAGTATATCATATGTGTAAATAAAAATGTAAAGGGAAGAACTCTTTCATATTTTTACTTTACCTTAAAATGAATAGGAGTGCAAACTTTAAACTATTGTTTCATAATTAAAATGACCAAATATGGTAAAAAGCTGCAAATTTGTGTTTTATTCACAGTTCGTTAACCTTAAGAATTAGGTCAAGCAACCCGGATAAAAACACCTTAAAATGACCCACTTTCCACAGGATATTGAATCTTAGTTAACCTTTCGCAAAATGTTTACCCTCTCGTGGCACATAACCATCAAACAGTATTTCAGAGAAACAAATGCAAGACACTACTTTGGGGGAGAGGATGGGTACATATAGATTTGCCGGTGTACATACATGTATGTACCAAAATGTGTGTCGCGTGTAACTCCTAAACCTGAAGTGTTAGGAATTGTAAACATTTTGATACACGTATGTCTCTTGTACACCTAGGGTTCAATGTTTGCGTCACACTTGGGGATGGGTGATGTATGGGATCGTCAATTATGTGTTCAGTGTTAACTAGTAGGTGCACCCATATCCTATTAACACATTTCTAGTACATACAATTTTTCAATTTGGTTCGGCAGATGAAAAAGTGAGAGAGGACACATGCTTCCTGCGATCAAAAAGAGGCAGACAAGAATGGGAAAATATGTTTACAACCAAGTTCATTCAAACCACCTTCCAGGTATAATGTGTGTAAAAAGTTAAGAGCTTTTTGATTTGTTATTTTTGATGGTGCTTTATTGTTTTATAGTAGTTTCTGTTTGACCTTAGTTCAATACAAGTAGTTCACTGTTATGTTTTATCTATTACAGCTTGAAATATAATGTATTATTTAAGTACATGTATAATTAAAAAAAACTTTTCATACAACCTCTGTACATTAGTGCACAAAAGTACAGATACGTTTTGTGCTATAAAACAAACAAAAATCAATTTTACTTGTCTTGATTTGAATACTCTTTTTAAATATTAAATACAAAAAAAAACAAATCAATATAAAATAACTAGCAGTTTATGGATGGTGATTTAAAAACAATGTTTTAAATACTACAAATTGTCATGAAGCAAAAGGGTATTTTATCCTAACATCGATCAGCGCTAGTTTAGCCCCTTTAATGTACCCTTCAAATCAACTTAATTTGTCGGGTGTTACATTTTACACAAGCCTTACATGCGCAGAGACCAGTAATTTATTTCGTCAACATTCGGTTGTTGTTTTGTTCGTTATTTATCAAGCCTCGTGAATTTAGATTGTCTTAACCTGACAGGATAAACTTGAACTATATTTGTTATTATGTATTACTTATTTATTTAAGGACCTGGACAACCAGTTAAAAACTCAAAACACAGCTTTGGCAAGAGACAACAGACTGGGTAGTTTTATGATATTATAAATGTTATAAAAATAATTAAAATAAGTATACCTGTGATTTTCTAAACAGAAAACGAGTGTGCACTGTAAGTAAAAGACATTAACGTAAATATCTCTTTTCCATATGTACGCCATTGTCTTTAAGCAACATAAGGATGTTTAGTGACAAAGCTAAGCATTATGCTCCACACTAATTTGGTTGGTAATGTGTTGAGTTCACTGTAACTGGGTTTACGTGTTCTACAGGTGCGAACCCTCTCCTATGTCTGTTGTACGAGACTGAGGCTGCCCATGTAGACGAGGTCGTCAATCGTATCGAGTTGATTCCCCGAGTGTGGAGATTCCGCACGCCCATCTCCATAGCTCACATGCAAAGGGAACTCGAGGCCAGGGAACCTAGCGGAAAGGATCGCCTTCCGATTCTGCGACTTTTTCTAAAAGAGGTTTGTTGTGAACGTCTAGTGGGATATTAACACGTTGAGTTGTATAAATAATTGTTAGTAATTGACAAATAAATGTTTTCCTAATATGCATAACTTTTACACTGCTAGCGATTTAAAACTTTCATTTAATGAACTAGCTTACATTTTTATTGACAACGTGTATCATACAAATGTTTTACGAGATAACACTTAATTATTTAAAGGACCATCTGCTGCAAGCGTTGCAGTACATTCCAAACATTCTAAGCCTTCAGAGGACATTAATGCTGAAGTACAACCGAAAAGTCGACAAAGCTGAAGCCAACTCACAGATCACTGTTGGTTCACTGCTGGAAGGTCTGTTTTTTCCAGTTACATTAGAAACAAGTGTGATATAGGTGGAAACAATCTGACCTCTTGGGAAGGTTACTTATAATAGATGAAAATATGCAAAGAAAATGGGTCGCATATTGCCTATTTTACCTAGAAGTGTTCAATGCCCACTTTGAGCGAGCAAACTTTCTGCGTTAATTGATATCATATATTATGTTACGTTTGTTGTTAAGGTTTTCCTAACATCTGACTTTTATGATAGTTATCCAAGCTATGCTAGTTTGGTGACTTGACTGCCTTGATAAGATATTGTTAAATGACATGAAACACAATCCAACGCAACACCGGTTAACGTTGAACTTAAGTCAGAAGTGGTTTGATGGCCAACTTCTTATTGCAACTTGCAGTTTGTGACTATGATTATGGTATCCACATATGTTAGAAAGATGTTGATGAATACCTGTACATTTCAGAAATCTTATACAAATTGTTGTATTTTAAACATTATACATGATTCAGACCCAGCTGGAAGGCCCCAGATGGAAGTGTGGATTCAGGACTTCAGCCATGCTTGGGAGATTGTGAGGTCACACCTTGAACACTATGGTCAGCATAACTACTTTTAAACTGATGGTTAAAATATTTTTAAAAAGACTTTACAGAAGGGTTTCCCTTGTTAGTCCCCTACCGGTGTTTTTGCCCTCCGCCCGTCTGTTCGTCCGTCCGTCTATATGTCCAATTAAAATCGGGATCAGCCATTTTAACTGACGGAAAAGGTACACGTTAATGTGTAAGGCTGTTTTGTCATACAGGGTAACTTTAATCTTAGCTTAAGGTCTTGAAAACTTGAAAAACCAGCACTTAAATTTAAAAAGCCATACACTTCTTTGTGATCAAAACATGTTCAGGTTTATACCAGTAGGTGACTTCTGCATTGCTTGCGATACTATCAATGGCTTTGTTAATTGTTTTCTGTAAAATGCTTGGAAATTTGCATTTAAAATGCTACAGGAATTGAGTACATGTATTGTTTATCTTTTAGATAATACAGATATTTTGTTTGAGACAAGATTTGCACACCCGTTACGTATGTGCCAAAAAGGCTTTTAGTACAAGTAGTTTTCTTTACTATTATTATTTAATTATTAACATTCAATGTTTATTTTCACAAAAGTGGAAAGGGATTGTGTTCAAAACCTTATTAATGCATTACCCCATCACCATCCTTCACAGTGTGTCCATCTGAGTTCGGAGGATCCATGGTGCCCAAGGAATACTGCACCAAGCCGGTCGATGCTAGCACTCCCCTCAGCCTCCTGCTTCCGTCCAGCTCAGGGGTTGGGCTGTGCTCGTACGCCATGCTTGACCTGCTGTTTAGAAAACAGAACGACTTCCTCGACAAGTATCTGAGGGAGGCAAAGAGGTTAGTGTGATAATGATTTAAACGAGTATGCCTGATCATGTCAAATACCTAATGCAAACGCATAGAAGTCCCAGTAAACTCAATAATCATGTACTAAGCACAAAAGCGTGAGGACCATTTAAAAGAACTGCTAAAACATTGGGCATGTACAATAGAAAACACATTAACAAATAAGCAGTGGAGGTCGACACTTTTTCTGCACCTTTGGAGTTTACTTCTTAGACATAAGTTACAACATTCTTTGGTATTTTTAGCTCACAAGAGCACAAAGTGCTCAGGGTGAGCTATTGTGACCGGCCTTTATCCGTCGTTGTCCGTCGTGCGTCGTGCGGCGTGCGTAAACTATTTTATTTAAACATCTTTTCCTCTAAAACTGCTCATTGGATTTTGACCAAACTTCACAGGAATGTTTTAGTTGGTTGCATAAGTAGGTCACAGGGTCAAAAATAGGGTTTCAAAATGTAATTTAAAAAATCTTCTTGTCTGAAACTACAAGGCCCATAGCTTTCATATTTGGTATATAGCATCATCTAGAGGTCCTCTACTAAAGTTGTTCAGATTACGCCCCTGGCGTCAGATTTGACCCCGCCCCAAGGGTCACAATTTTACGTTGAATTATATAAGAAAAACTTCAAATGACTTTTTATCTTGAACTGCTAATGGGAATTTGACCAAACTCAACAGGAATGGTCCCTGGGTGGTCCTCTACTAAAATTGTTCAAATGGTTCTGAATGGTTGCATAAGTAGGTCACGTGGTCAAAGAAATAGGTTTTCAAAATGTAATTTCCAAAAATCTTCTTGTCTGAAACTCCAAGGCCCAGGGCTTTCATATTTGGTATACAGCATCATCTAGAGGTCCTCTACCAAATTTGTTCAAATTATGCCCCTGTGTATACAATTGACCCCGCCCCGGGGGTCACAATTTTGCATTGAATTATATAAGGAAAACTTTAAACGACTTCTTCTCTTGAACCGCTAATGGGAATTTGACCAAACTCAACAGAAATGATCCCTGGGTGGTCCCTTACCAAAATTGTTGAAATGATTCTGATTGGTTGCATAAGTTAATCACGGTGTCAAAAATTAGGTTTTCAAAATGCAATTTTCAAAAATGTTTTATTGTCTGAAACTCCAATGCCCAGAGCTTTCATGTTTGATGTATAACATCATCTAGAGGTCCTCTACCAATATCTGGTTGACAACATTAGTGGTCCTCTGTAAATGGATCCACTGTGACCTTTGACCCTTTTCCTCAGGTGAGCGACCCAGCCTTTTTGGCCCTCTTGTTTAGTTTTTAAATCTTTTTTGGAGCGGAAAACTTCAAAATAGTGAGTTTTAGCTATTATACATGATCTACTAGTACCTATTAAAGCTTAAACATATAAAGACGTTGTTTGTGTTTTTATACAGAACAAAAATCTATGTTTTCATTTACTATAAGTGTTTAAAATTATTAAAGGAAATCCGAGAGTGTCTCCAAAGTGTCGCCGATTACTTTAACGCATGCCAACCTGATAAGTTACAACCCTGAGCGCGACATTCTGCCACTGGTTCTCGCCAACTGCCAGTACACATTCGAGATGGGCAAGGGAACCAAGATCGAATATGACTTCTTGGGTCTTGAACGACAATTAATGGACAGGTTCCTGTTTTCCAAGTCCAGGATTGATGTTGGAAACGTGCTCGAGGTATGTGTGATTCAATTTATGATGTAGTAAATAATTTTTTGAAGTCGTATATAAGGATTTTTGTTTAATAAAAGCTGATAAAGTCAATACATGTATCTCTTATATTGTGTGTATCTGTAAAGAGTTTATATTGCATGTATCGCTCTTCAGTGGTTAGACCTACATTAATGTAAATTCTATGTAAAACGTTCACCCGTTTCCTTTTTTAAGGTAAACCTCATGGTGTACAGGACAGAGTTTACCAATGCTGCTGTGTTTGAAAAACTGCAACTAAAAATTCCGCAGGTAAAAGAACATCTGTTAAACAGACTGATACCAATACGATTTTATGATATTGGTTAACAGTTTGTCATTTTATTTATGACCCCCACCTAGAGTTGTCCTCTATTACTTCTATAAACATATAAGGCAAACAAAATACATGCATCATAACACTATGATGTGTAAAAGACTAGTATTACATAGCTATTTGGTAAATTAAGAAAAACAAGTCATGTCGGTTTCTAACGCAAATCCATACGTATAATTATGTTCCTTTATTTATAAAGATGAGCTCGTATGTGGTTAGGTGACAGTTTCAAGACACAATTTTATGTTGAGTAAAACGTACATTGTCAACATATAACCCGGTTTTATGGTATTCTAAAAACAGTTTTTGTGTAGACCACACAAGGACATTTTTGTCAAACTTTCATTTAACGACATATATATTTGATTTATCTTACAGGAAGTATTGGGTGGAGCTGTGAAGACACAAATATGTGAGGACATTCGGACACTTCCTGATCTTTGTACATTTTTGGACAATCTCGATATCGCCATCAGCTTCCTAAAAACTACAGGAGGGCAGAAAGGGGATGTTTTGGAAGATTTCATGTCCAAAACACTCCAGATTAAGAAGCCAATGCCCAGTCAAAAGGTGACATTTTATCCCTACGTATTAAATGTATAAATTCTACATTGTTTAAAGAACGTCTTTGACATTTTTAAATGATATTATGATTTATTGCAGTTAACTAGTCTCACATTTGATAAATGCTAGGGTGTTTCTTTACTGTCAACAAGTTTCACAACTGATAAGTGGTCAGTTACAGTATATTACAGTTAACACGTCTCATAATTGACATACATATAACCTGCAGTGAAATGTTTGGTAAAAGGATGTTTGCTTTCCGTTTAACCAAACACATATTGACTCATACATAAGCATGCATTCAAAAATTGTTTTGCGCTAATTGATTATTATGCAACATGTTATCATTTGCTGCAGCAACTGGACATTCATTTAAAATATGAACTTATACTTGTAATTGGATGTAATTTATTTGTTTTTGGTCTCCTTAATTTTCAGGCTCGACAAAGCTGCCAATTCCAACACGCCAGAGCTTTATGGCTACTGCTGTCACAGTTGAAATCAAAAATGTTGGTTGACCAAGACAGAAGGGTAGGTTTGTAGTATATAAATGTATTGTCAATTATCAAATTACGTATAGTATTGTGAATAAAAACCATTTAAGCTTACGTATTAGATAAGCATTAACGTAAAGCAATATAATAAGAGATGTTCAAAGAAAATAATACTGCAAACAAGATAGACTTGGTAAAGTTTAAGGGTACCATTACAATTCGTACAAACACAGCGCACTAAGAAAACACAGCAATTAATCTGTAACTGGTGTGAATTTTGTGATGTACGGTTTGATCCTATTTTATCATCTAGGGGTGGCCTTAATATTCAACTGTTATGTTTGATATTAGGAGGTGTTTGAAACCCTACTAGAATCCTATTACGAGGAGCTACCTTATGAACTTCGGAAAGACTTTGATGGTTTCATGAAAGTTCTGAGCGTGGAGAAGCTGTCCAGTCTGGTGGAAGTGATGCACGAATTCCTCGTGCTGCACGTGGCCAGACGGGAAAACAGGGAGGATGAGGAATATAGAGACACAACCAGTGACCAGTAAGGGAAGACCAAAGTTTAATAGTGCTGTGCTTGTAGTTGTTATAAAGTCAAATTATACTTTTTCACCTTCAAACACATCATATTGAGACATACATCGATAATGAGTAACTGATCGAATTATGCATATTATGCATATTACGAAAGTTAAATTCATGTACAAGTATATGATTGATGATATAAACAAATGTAATCATTTTGCGTGTATTAATACAAATCAACAAAATATGATTTAGGTTCACTGTTGTCATTTCTTTATGCAGATTACACAGTAATTTGGACGACAATTACTCTTCCCCTAAAAGTAAAAATGTAATTATTTTTATTTATTTTTTATTGCGTTTTAATTTCTAGAATCGGAGAAAACCTGATGGTGTATGTTGATCTTCAAGAAAACCCATGCTTTGATGTTGCGATACTTCAAGACTTCCCACCAGGCATTCTCTTCAAACACAGTGTCTGTACCTGGGTCATGGCCTACCAGGCCCTGAAGAAGAAGGGTCGAAGGAGACGTTGATTGAAGACTGAAATAAAAACAAGAAAATGACACTTTTACCGTGTCTAATGCCCGAATAAATAATGTCCCAACATATATTTGTAAGGACATGGACACAATGTTTGTTTTTTAAGAGATATGTTGTTGTATTCTGTAATACTGTGACTAGTTTCTTGTATACATGTAACACTTTTTTGTGTGATTAGAGTAGGACATTGTGATAAGATTTAGTTATTCACCTAAGTTAGTTTTTGTCATCAAAAGATGCTGATTGAGCTTGATTTATGTATGAAATGACCATTGTTCTTGTACAGGAATATGTTTACTATTATCTATAAAAAATGTAAATGTCATTATATCTTTTGTTACTTCCCTTGCTACAACATTATGTTTTGTTCGACTGGCCGTGAAATGAACTCAACATGTATATATGTAATGACCTTGATTCACTTACATATACGGTTCGTTTTTATATATTATTTTGTATGTGAACGTAGTGTGTGTTGTTCAGAGAAGGGTGAAGTTAATAAAATGGATAATGACAGTTTATTAAAAAATATTTAGATGTGCTTGAAACTTGACATTCATGTAATGCTTTTATGTCATGTATATTGATACAAGTGATCATTCAAAGTGGTTAAAATGATATATATTCAATTCTTCTACATAGTAACTATGCAGTGTGTGTTATTTTGTGATAGGACCTTTGTGGCATGAATACAAAATGTACTATGATAAGATTGTTTTAATATGAATGATGGATTGTATTTGGTAATTGTATTATGAGATTTGACGCATCCATGATAATCTAAATTATTGTAGAATTTAAAAAAAATGCCAACATTCCTTCTTGTTCTTCTTATACCACTGATTGGAGTAACTGGTTATTCTTATCTTTATTGCCTCTAGTTCTAGTATTACACATGTTCGTGCTTATATATCTTATTATGAGATGTTTTAATGTTATAAAATGCTATGTTGGTATTTATCATGCTTTTTGTGACAAAATTGTTGACTTTATATGTATTTAAGATGTCGAACATGATTTTGTCTCAGTCTGTGAATTAGTCTATAAGCTCGAAGCGCTAGTTTGAAAATTCACTGCTGTGATTTTTTTCTAGAACGATAGCTGATGCTTTAGTTTAATGTTGTTTTCTTTCGTATCATGTAATGATGACTTGTTGTTAGAATGTGTCAAATTTGCCTTACAGTTGTTGTTGTGTTTATAATAATCAATATTTAATTACCCTCTTCTATACAAATGATTATGAGTCAAATTTAATTGTTTCAGTCATTCGTTTCGATTTTGTAAGAAAGTGTATTTTATTAATTCTGTATTGATTTTTTTACATATACTTGTACATGTGTGATTTTGCCAGGAAACCACTATGATAGTTTAATGTTGAATGGATCATTTTGCCTCATCTTTTTGTGTATAATTCAAAAATACATACCCATAGACTCGTACTAGATGTAATATACCATTAATGTTACCCGTCGTAATGATAGGAAAATCATTAAAGATATACGCCATGGAGTGTATGAAGTAATAAGGTACATTAACATTACCTCTTCAAATCATTTTCCCATCTGTTTAATATTCCCTATAATGTGAAATTTTGTTATTTGTCATATTCATATATATTTTTAAGCAACACGTGTAGTGGAACATGTGTGATTTTTTAAGAACTGTTCGACAAGTTTTGTGAATTTTATATTATTTAGAATCAACTTGCAGGATTTAACGGTACATGTGGCCGTAATTGGATATTTGTTTGTATTATCTATAAATCTTGTTGAAAAAGTACAAAAAGTATAGGTAAAATGCAGTCAAAAGTATAGAATGTTATTCATTGCCGTTCATATCTCTTTGTGTTCTTATGTAATGTTGGCGTGTTCAACTTGAAGTGGTCCATCCAATTGCTTTCTTGAAAATGCAGTGAAAAGTGTGGAAATTAGCTGTTGTTGTACGTTACTGCAGTTTTGTTTAATGTTTGTCAAAAAATGTCCTTCTTTGTATCTTTTTATACAAATTTATATATCGTATTTTTATGTTGTACTCTTTATTGCCATTTTGTACCATAAAGATATATTCATTTTGATATCAAATGCATCATAAAATATATTACCAATATTTTGGACAATGACATACAGCTGTTGTTTAGTGCCTGTGTGGCGGCTGTAAAAAGTCGCCCCGTACTACATCATTGTGTAGTCATATTTTTCTGGTCCTCAGGGATCATGGAGTGTACATGTATGTTGTTTACATTTGAAAA
>Ga0224511_10002828_pt1 | contig 12018 bp, 5 predicted proteins | sample SF_May12_sed_USG_2_FD_169988 | JGI IMG/M metagenome (GOLD analysis project Ga0224511, IMG submission 169988) | Sediment microbial communities from San Francisco Bay, California, United States - SF_May12_sed_USGS_8_1 | ecosystem: Environmental > Aquatic > Marine > Sediment | place: USA... | reverse complement strand
GGCTGTTGATAGGTCAATTGCGTACATGCCCAGTATGTTAGCTTTTCTTAAATTAATCTTTCCTTTTCTTAACATTGTTCTCTTATAATTTGTTCAAAATATTACCTGGATGTTTATTTAGATCTTTTTTGGTTTAAATTCTTATGAATCTACAGCTCAGTCATGTTTGAGCGACATATTTCCAAAAAACACCGGCTTGTTTAGGAATTCCTAGACCTTAATTTCCATTGGTTTAAAATGATGTGTAACCGTACCTCTCGTGCTATGATGGCAGGTGGCCTTTAAGGCCGCGCACGGACGGTTACGATCCCATAGATTCGATAACTGGGTCTGCCTTTGTCTGACTAGTCGTAAATGTAATCCCAATTCCTAAAGACCAAGACAATCCATGATGCTTTAATTTCTACTATTTATTTACTGATATTACATATAAATTCGAGTATCGCTCTTCGAGCCAAAATAGTCCAAACTGCCTGACCTCAGGTGAGACTATCTTCCAGTCTACCTGTATAAACAGAGCAGGAAACAAACAAAAGAAAAAATTAGTTCATTATTTAAATTAATTTTAAATAAATCCTACATAAAACCTATTCTCAACAAACTTAAACAGAGAAAATAGAACGTCACCTTTATTACAAATACAAAGACTTTTCTAGCCCTTAAAGTTAAAGAAAAAAACATGAGCGTTCACCTAAGGGCCAACAACTCTGTCAATACTCATAAAAATGTTGAGTGTCCACCATAGGGCTTCTGACACCGTTATGTTTGACACTATGTTTTTATACAAGAAGATATTATCTATTGAACAGAAACCGGGACTATGTCATTATGTCATTAATTCGTGTTTATAAACTTAATAATGAAATATCCAAGTCTAAAAAACATGTGTTTACACAAAACATGTCTTTTAACTTAATATTTAATTCAAACAGGTCACATATTATAATTACAACATGTAGTTAAGGTGAAATTAGCAAATAAATAATGACTCTCATAAAAGTGATCTTCCTTACAGATGTAATCTGTGTTTAATAATCTGGGTCATCTGTTCACTTATAAAACTGGCCCTCAAAATTACAACTAAAAGTGATTTAAACACGATATCATACCCTCATATGCATTATTGATGACAAGAATTTAATTCACAATATTAATAATTATAACAATTTACAGTTCTGCTTCGTTGTCTTGCTATCAACAAAATGGCGACCAATATATGGCGTTACTTCACATTGCGCATGCGCGACTATCCTTGACACATTTCAATAAGACTTGCTAATATATATACAATACTAAGTAGTATTAATATATACCCACTACTTAATACCGTCTTGAAAATAACATTTTAGGAGAGCAAACAAATTGCTTAAGAATAAATCTAGAGTGTAGCTTCTTAGCCTTTTCAAGTCTATATAAGTGTGTATAGTTATACATAAGGTTAATTCTTGGAGTCACCGGTCTTGTCTCTGCGTTCATGGTATAGTTCGTGTTGCAGGTCTACTCCAGAGGTAATTTGGTCCAATCTGGCGTCGTGCCATTCAATGGACGTGAAACCAGGTGGCGTCTTGCGATGACGTCACTGATGGCACCACGTGCACGTGTGGTTGGATTTTACGTCAGAGGTGACGGCGAAGTGGTTGCAGACACTGTAGCACTGAACGTAGAAGGGGTGTTTGAAAATCAGGTAAAAATTATGCTGAATTGTCAAACATGTCACATTTAAGTTAAAGTTAATACATGTATTTACCGATTACTATCAGTGTACCGTTTTTTTGTATTTGGTGGGCATACAAGACACCATATACAATGCTTAAACGTTTTATACAGACACACGGGAACGTCAAAACAAAAATACAGACACATTTAACTGTTGTACAGTCAATAGGTTACATACAATTTTACAGATTTATCATGACTGATTGTTACATGGGTACATATACAATGCAGGTAAGGTACTTTTGACTTGTGATTATATTTCTTCCGTCTGATTCTCGCCTAGGTATCCATAAGCTTTAATGCTACTGACGTCGCACCGTCAGACCGGATACGTCTGAACGTCAGAGCGGATGTTGGTTCCGTCGTAAACGTGTTGGGCGTCGACAAGAGCGTTCTTCTCATGGGCACCGGAAATGACGTCTCTGTTACAGAGGTGAAAAGCGTATTTTATATCGGCCATGGTTTTTTAATGCCAGACAACCACATACTTTAGTCTATACTTTACTAATATGGTGTTTACCATATATTACAATTCATGTACAGTGTATTTAATAAAAGTCTACCCAATACAAATACGTTTATGTATACAGCTATGATTCCAAGACATTCATTACAGTAATAAAAACTTAACACGCTGTCAAGGATTTTAGATCGTTCAACATCCGTATACATTATTTAACATTAAACGTTAAAACGTGTGAGCTAGGTTACTGGAGACCTAGCTGCATACTCGCTCAAGTCCACCAAGTCGGGAAGAGGCCCCATGCTGTGTGACTGGTTCTGCTGGCGTCACCCGGTCCCGGGCGGCGGAGAAGACGTCAAGGACGTGTTTGACGTAAGTGTTATGTGACGTAACAGTTAACTTGCGGAATAGAATACAGTCAAACCTGAGCTAGCGGTCACCTCTATTAAGCAACCAACCTGCATTTTGAAGCCATATAAAATGCTCCCAAACTGTAATTTTGTCTTAATATTTAAATGTACCACCATTAAGCAGCCACCTGCCTTAATAAGCCATGTTTTGTGCTTCCCTTGGGTGGCTGCTTAAAACAGGTGTGACTGTATATCAGTGAGCTTTAAGAGAGTTCTAATTTGCACAGACAACAAAGTAAACAACCTAACTGACCTTAACATTCATGTCTTTACGCCTAACCAGTTATATATAAAAAATCACTGCGTTTCCTGTTCACATGACCTTTTGTTTAAGAGCTGTTCAAAACAAAAACAACAGTCTAGAACATAATTAGCCTGTCACCAGAACAAAATACATAATTATATATCTACTTGTCTTGACTTTCAGGAGGCTGGAGTCATTGTTTTTACTGATGCTACAATTTATGAACGTAGGTATTTCTTACATTTTATAGCGATTTAAACAGCCATTGGCAAAATATCTGACCTTAAAAATAATGAACTACTTGACCTTAAAATCATGAACTACTCTACTTATTTCTATTGTACATTCTTCTTCTTTCTTTATGTTCTTTATACTTTTCAATATTGATTTAGCTTTTCAATTGTTACATATCTTAATTATTACTCTCCCCTGTATACGGTGTCACACTGCCACCTAGATGATATCTTAACACACAAAACCCCGAATTGTAACATACTAAACCAGTCTGATGCATTTGGTCATTTCATAAAAATGAAAAAGTGTTGTAAGCCAATGGTAAAAGAAACATGCATGTATTGATTTACTATTAATCAATAGCTAACTTATTTATTTTATTTAAAAATGTAAAAGTGTGAGCTTAATGATATCTATTGAGGTAAACAATTCATAATCAATATTTGACATTAAGTTTTGATTGTCGAAAAACGTGAACATAATTTTTGAGCATTATAATTTATGAAAAGCGAAACTTGATTCTTAGGTTACACCCTTCTTCCGGTATACCGGTTTTAAACCTATATCAACAATGATCACAGTCATGTCAGTATTGTTTTAATATAAATGGTTTAACAAGTACTTGTATTTGTAACCATATGTAAATTGGTGTTAAAATGTACATGTATATGTACAAAAATCTAGGTGGCACATGTATCAACCTGTCCTTTTGAACATTTGTAGAATGCAATCTTCATATTTATTATTCTCCATGTAAACGTGCATGTTATTCATCAGACATACCCGAGCCTGAAATTCTTCCCCGCCCTGTTCCATTCTGGGACCGCAGGCGGGGCTCGGGTGGGTTTGGAGGAATACAAGTGAGACGCGTACCGATGCGCGCGATGGCCATGGAATCCGCATCGAGCATCGATGCGATGGTCTTACCAGCTTTCCAGCCAGACGTGATGTTGAAAGCTGATCAAGTTGAAATTATCTCGCCACAAGACGTGGCCCCTGTGCAACGAACACGAAAACTGTTTCCTGAAACTTGGTTATGGAAGTCGGAACAAGTTCAGTATGTATACTGTCTGTTGATATACATGTATACGTATTCTGTGGTTTTGTGATTAGTTGATGTAAATGTTAAAGTGGTTCATAAACGTATTTCCCATTGGCACTTTTTTCTTCTTTACCGACACTCGTACAGTTGTTCTGTTAAAATGTATAATTATGTATGCTTGTATACAATACTTGGCAATTTATAAAAAATGAAATCACAATACCTTTTAAAGCATTTTAACATATACATCTGCTTTATAAGCACTGATGAAACATATGTTTGTCTTTGTGAATGAGACCTTGCTTAGTTTATTTACAATCTATACTCGGTAGTATAACTGATATCATAATATATGGTCCCAACATTTTTAACATTTTTAAAATTTTGTTAATAATGGCATCGTGTGACGACTCATGAAATTTAAAATAAACAGCAGAGAAGCAGAGTCTCCTTTACACTGTGTGTAAGTTTAAAATGGCTGCGGTGTTAATGAGAACGTTGTTGTACAGGTCCACTACCACTGTGGCTGATACGACGACGAAAACTTCTTGAGAATATCAATGTGCTAGCCTCGTCAGGCGAGAGTCCTACCGTTGGTAACGGAGTTGACACTGTCAAGCCCGTTACCGTGGTTAGGTCTTACTTTCCCGAAACATGGATCTGGACATCGCAAATAGCGTAAATAAATTCTTGAAAAGGCTGTATCTCTCGATTGAACTGCGATGCACTTCCCTTATTATAGCCATCATCTTCATACTAGTATAACCGACTTTAGTATACACAGACTGAATAAAAAATATATTTCAATAGTCGAAAAGTATTTGTGTCAATAAAAATGTAACAACGCGACTAACATTGCTGTGGTAATATTTTGAATTATATCTTAATATAAATTGATCTTTATAAACGGCTGACTCTCATAAATAAAACTGTATCTTGCTCTTCTCTGTCTAAATAGATAATTTTTTCTCTCATTTTATTTTCCTTTTCTACAAATAATAAATCTCTGTCATTATTGTCACCACTGTCGACGTACAAGAGAACGTAAATGCAAGAAGCACGCCATTATCAGGAAATAACTATTAAATATATAAAAACGCACTTTTTGTGATAAATATAACTACAATTATATGCACAAAATATTGATTTAACAATATTGAGTACACAGCGTTAGTTTCAATTGTGACTTATGTAAATCTTACTCGTGCCTCAGATGGTCATAGTAGGCGAATGTTTAATCATTATTAGATTTCCATTACACAGGTATTAATGGTTATTCTTTCAAGTACTTTCTTTTATACAAGTTCTTCACATATTAGTCAAGATCTTGATTATGTTTGTTCTGTATTTGCTAAACAATATAACCGTGTTAATACAACAATGCCTTTCGTAACATGACTGCTAATGTTACATAATTGCTTAACATAAGAAAGTTAGAAGTGTGTATCTAAGAACACGATATTTTAGGTGTTATATCGAACATGTATACAGAACGCCTATCTAGGTTTTTGGTCTTTTAATTGTCCGTATATTTCAGGAAGCATTCGTACCTCGTTTTTTTGCGTAATCCTAACTCAGTAATAAATATTCTCATTTTTCATGATATAAGCTTGCCTAGACAAGGATCAAAGTCAAAGAATGGTTTTTGATCTTTATAAAAAGCTAGTTCATGTTTACATAACTAGTATGGACCGACCGCAGAGATTGTTCTTAACATTGAGTTTATGTTTCTTTTACTGAGCTTCGCTTACAACGTTTGTCATTAATTTAACTACTGTCTTAGGCCGCTATTACATGTGTCCGTCAAATTGACGGAAGCTATCCGTCAAAAATTGCTCAATAAACAAATCGTTGGGTCTATTACATGTACGCGTTTGCTATCCGTTAACGGACAGGTGTCCGTTTCGTTTCGCTCAGTGAGCGATTTTTGACGGATGACGGACAGGTAACGCATAGGTTTTTACTTAAATTGATATATAATTTGAAGTGAAACTTCGCTAAAATGCGAAAAAGTATTAAATTCTAATTGAGTTATAACTAGAAAGCACCACTTTTAATGCCCCAACACTTTGACAGCAGAAATATTTTACAGTCGTTAAAAAGTGTTGTTTTGAGATTGTAAAAATAAATTAATTAAAGTGACACTAGTACGTGTGTTCTATTGATATACATATAATGCGATCAATCTTGTTAAAAAATGAACTAGATAGCAAATTAAATCGAAGAAATTCAATTTTTACATGGTAATCTATGAGGCCGAGGGATTTTAAACGCATGACTTTACGGACACATGTAATAAGTACCATGCGTTTTGACGGACACCTTTTGGATGGCTATCCGTCAGCTTACGGACACATGTAATAGCAGCCTTAACCTTTGCCAAAAACGAACCTAAAAGTTACAAGTTTACAAGTTTATTAAACAACATCTCACTCAATGACATGACATTTATTATTACAAGTTTATTGAAGTACATATAGAGGCTAACAATGTATGGAAAAAAACTTATTTACAGAAACAGCTGAGCCGAAAAAGAATCGCCACAGATCATCCCCCTTTTTTAATGAACCATAACTACAGTCATGGCATTATGGATGTCGCGTTTCGAACCAGAATCAGCCAATCATGCACCGATCAGTGCCTAAGGTCGCTAGCAATTTAAAAGTTTTAAACAGCCTATTCATTGGTATTCTAAAAAAGGTTACCGCCCGAGTAGTAACGATTTCAGTTAGCGTGTAAACGGCAGTAGTCTTATCCAATCCTAACAGGTCATTTCCGTGCTTTCGGAAAATAATTTATAATAATTTATTGTTTTCCGAAAATGGCCGAGGCGTTCCGATTGAGTCTCATCGTGTCCGTTGCAGGTCGAACGGTGTGGCGGAGATTGACGAGACGGTCCCGGACACGATCACGTCGTGGGTGGCGACAGCGTTCGCCGTCCACCCGGACACTGGACTGGGCATAGCGGCGTCACCTGCACAGGTAGGATGGCCGAACGTCATACATGCCATTGAAATACTCGATTGTAGGGTATAATGCGCCTTTTAACAAATTGAAAGAAAAATAAGCAAATACATATTTCCTGGAAATGTTTGAGTAAACACCAAATGAATGAAGACAAAATTCGACAAAAATGCAGCAGAATGACAACATTACAAGTAAAGGATTATAGCATACATATATACATACAAGATAAAAAATCAAATGTAAGGATGTACCTTACTATATGCAAGTTTAAATTACATTCCAAAATATTTGCAACCAAACATAAGGTTTTTGTTTTGCATTTTACCATTTTTATTTTGTTAGTATATAAAATAATGGTAAATTAGTCAATGAGTGCACGTTATAAAGCACCATGTAAACCGCGAGCGTGTTGTTGTTGTTGACAGCTGAGCGTGTCAGTGGCGTTCTTCGTGACGGTGACGTTGCCGTACTCTGTGATCCGGGGCGAGCACGTTATACTTCAGGCCAACGTGCACAACTACGGCCCCGAACCACTCATGGTAGGCGCTGGACAACTATTATAAATTACTTGTATAGCTCAGTTTAATTATTTCAAATCGCCGGTATGAAGTGTTGTGAATTTCATCGGTCTACACGGTCTACAGTAGATATAGTCTTACAGTAATAGCGCTGTACTATGGATTTCGAAGAAAGCACAAATGTATATTTTATCTAAACACCAACAAGCGTTTCCTTATTAAAATGTGATTTATATTTTGCTTTTACTTTTCAACCATAGATAATTCTTTTTAAAATGCAAACAATTATTATAATTATGCTTAAATTAAATTAAGGGGAAATAATTTTACCTGCTATTTATATGAATAGAATGCAAATTGTCAATCTTGTTAATATAATCAAATAAGCAAAACTTGTGGAAAACGTCATAGTGCATCGTCTCTAAACAGCATAATTATATTTCAATAAAATGAAGTTATTAAACCTTCTACGTACAATGTAGCTGCAAATCTGAGAATCCATTACAGTGCTATAACCTTTAACAGTTATTGTAATGTTTTTTTTATTATAGGCCTATGTGACCCTAGAAAAGAGTGCCGACTTTGACAACATCGTGGTGTCGGGGAAATCACAGACCATCACATCGGCCGATCAAGTCCGCTCTATAACAGTAAGCATCAGTAATAGCACCATAACACCAAAAAGGTCAAATCCTGGACCCGCCACTGCTAAGCACGTCCTGGTATAGTCATAATGAAACAAGTAGGCGGGGACTTGAAGATGATTTTTGTTTGAATTTCATGTTGAAGTTTTCTTTGTACAAAAGCACATCAACATGAAACATAAATAGGATGCCATATTATGCATACTGTGTAAATATTCATTTTACCATGTTTGCGAGTTGATTTTTGTACATAACGCATGTTTCATCGTTTAACCAATAGCACGTACTCTCATAAAAAATATGTTAACCAAGCGTATTTTGCTAAGACCGTCGTAAAATTTCCTGAATGGCAAGTGTCCTTTGCCGCATGGTATTTGTATTTATAATATGCACATGTACAACACACGCTGTTAGCCTGTTGCATGTATAATGCTATGGTCACAAATCATATACGGTCACCGTACGGCGTCTATTTCACAAAAACTCGTACGATTCTACGGAGCCCGTACGGCGCCCGGCCGGCGGCAGAAAGAATTGTACGATTTTTAGTCAAATTTTTAGACATCGTACGGTGCCCGGTGAAGTTTAGGTACTACTTAAAATTCCACGGCGCCCGTATGACGTTTGGTAGGGTCAACGAGGGTAAAATAACATCGGCCGGGCACCGTACGGTGCCCGGACGGCGCCCGGCCGGCGTTTGCACACATCGGACGGGCACCGGACCATTTTTGTTTAAAATTTATATCGTACGATTCCAACAGTGCCTGTCCGGGCACCGTACGGTGCCCCGGCCGGGCATCGTACGATGTCTGACAAGCGCCGGGAACTTTCAAATATCTCTTAACAAATCGGCCGATGCCCGTCCGGGCACCGGACGATGCCCGTCCGGGCACCGGCCGATGTTTTATGAGTCGAACCGCCACCGGTGAGAAGCGACGTGTTTTTGCAAAAGAACATATTGCATTTACAGAGATATTTCATTTCTAAAGACCAAAAACATTAATACAAATAATATATTTCGCTTGAGCAGCTAAGGATTTAAAGCTAACAATGCAGTTGAATGACTTTTGGGGTTTACATTCACATGTACACTCCGTATCTTTTATTATTCTGTTTCCCGAATTTCTAGTTTCCGCTTCCTTCTGAGGAATGTATTTGTTTCAGATTTGTGGTTACGGGTGCAAGCGGTATTGAACGATTTCCCAAAAGTGTACTTGAGCACTTTTGTTTGAAGCAAATTAATTAAACATTAAAGGAGCTAGAGCACAGAAAATTGGGTTGAAAAGTACTTATCTTTAAATATGATTTAGGTAAGAGTCTTAGCAAAGAAATGCGATGTTAATTGGCTGACACTAAAAAAGATTTTGACTACATAAAATTATTTTAAAAGATGAAAAATGCATGTAAATGAGGTAAATCCTTTTTGTGTCCATGGACAAGAAAAGGATTTCCCCTCATAATGAATGGTATATTGGAAATGTCCTGGTATGTGCACATTTTTCTAACTAGCACATTATTGCTCTATTTCGCAGTTATTTAGACTTTTAGGGATACTTTAGATATTTCCCCATGGTAATGCCCAAACCGTGCTCTGGTGACTTTAAGTAAGAATTTGAGACAACTTTTCCTGGATTAAAAATGCTGTGCTAAAATTATGGGTTGGCCATTTTAAACCTTATTTTCTTAATTGCAGATATTTAAACAATGTACAAGTCGAAGATAATTGGCTTTATGTTTGTTCTTTCTTGAATATTACCATCTCTCACGCACTGATCTTGCCCGAGTAAAATTTACAAGGTTGATATAAATAACAAGGCTGCTACTGCTAAATGTGAAATGATGAAAGGACCGTATGCGTGCTTATATCAAAAGACATGGAAAGTAGGTTTGATAAGTGTGGTACACATAAAGTTGCTATGTATTCATACCCTTATAACAGGTCACAAATGTTGCAGTACCCGGGACTTCTGGCACGTCAGTCTGACGTGTTTCCTTTTGACCACCGAGACAACTAAACGTTTCGATTTAAGTGTTTCAACGTAATGGGTCGAACCATAAGGCCATGCCAAATTGGAATTTTGTTAAGCGTCAACTCATGTTTGACAAACCTTGGTACCTAGTCACAAAAACACACAAACCGAAAACGAAAACACAATGTTTTACGACAAAAAATGCATTTAATGAAAAAAAAAAACCCATCATCTTCATATGTAACAATGGTCTGAATTACTTACTTTGACTACTTGTTACATGACTTAAAACATATGGTGTAATACACAATGTGTGTTTTCACGTAAAATATGTATTGTATTAAAGACACAGCTATGAAAATACTGTCACAACGTATTTTTTGCAAGAAAGAAGTAATTGTGAGGTAAACCAATTATAATGAGAATATGTATACTTCCAAACAATGTGGACTATTACTGTCTATGTATATGGACAGTAAATGTTATACAATCATGTATAATGATAACAGTGTCATGTACCATGAACCAAGGAATGAACTTTATTACACTGGTAATACTATCGTAATAGAATTAAACAGTATATAAATGGCACACGCGAGGCAAGATATACTTTGGAGATCTGTGTTGCAAAATATCAAAACACGTAAGTACAGGTAATATTAACAAGTCCATCCTAACTATTATTCACATAAATAAGCACTTGGTAGTACATGAATGTTTATAGTTTTAGTTAAAGTATAGTTATATTTTTTCTGAAACCCGAAACATCGGAATTATATAAGAAAATTTCACCAACAAATTTGTTTTTTTTTATTGGACTGAGGACTCTAAAACCTACGCGCACGCGGACGCTTAACAGAATTCCGATTTGGCATGGCCTAAACAAACAAAGCCCAAGTTTGCGGGCCACACTTTTTTCATATTTACGGAAGTAGGCTTAAGAATGGCTCAAAAGTCAGATGTAAACACTTCTGGCCATAAGATACAGCCATAGCATCTTAAAGAGGGGAAATAATTTTGTCTCCAAATGATATACATGTAAATGATCTTTGAAAAACCCAATGGCTACACCCACACAGATAAAGGCGTCAAAATCAGATGTGATTTAAAAGTTGTGTTAAATAGTACACTTTATTTCTTTTGATGTAGAATGAAGTATATCAATGTAAGGGAAATCTACGCTATATGTGGGCATTAATGAATTTTTAAACAGTTTGATAGTAGTATTTCATTTTAACCTTGAAAAAGGCCTTAAAGGTGCTATTCCTCTATCTTTTGACCAGAATTGTTTACATCTTACTTTATAACCATACTTGCGCAGTGAATCCTACTCCCGTAAATATGAATTGTTAGCTGCCAAATAAGGTTATCCATACTTGATAAAATATTACAGAAAAAAGAAAAAGTGTGGCCAGCAAATGTGGCTTTGTTTATGTTTCAATCAATTACTTTGAAACAGTTAAATAGCTTGACTGAAATCAATACGTTTAGTTGTCTCAATGGTCTAAAGGTAACGCATTAGACTACCCCGTCTTCTTTGTCTGCAACATTTTTTCTGTGAAAATCTCTTCAATTTATATAAGACATATGTATAAATGTCACTGTTAATATTTTACTCTTTTTTCGGCGTTAGCTGTCTCAGCTGGGTTTTGACCTGCATTTCTGTATAATGACGTCTGTCTGGTATTTCTGCAATCCGCCGTTCTATTGGATGATTTCATAACCACTGAAAATGACGTGTGGGGAAACAAGAGAAAATCCCGTTTTCGATTGGATGAACCTGGTTTGCGCGAAAAAATAAAGGCCACAC
>Ga0224511_10002827_pt1 | contig 12021 bp, 11 predicted proteins | sample SF_May12_sed_USG_2_FD_169988 | JGI IMG/M metagenome (GOLD analysis project Ga0224511, IMG submission 169988) | Sediment microbial communities from San Francisco Bay, California, United States - SF_May12_sed_USGS_8_1 | ecosystem: Environmental > Aquatic > Marine > Sediment | place: USA... | reverse complement strand
TGGACTCTCAACCAAGGAGTGAAACTATTAGCTATATAAGCGGCTAATATCAGCCATCAATGGAATTTAAACCATTCCATTCTAAATAGTTTGACCAGGCATATCTGTTTCCAACACTAATCATAGTCACGACTAGTGGCTACATCGATATAAGACTAGCATTCCTTAGACTGGTGGCTAGATATGGGAATGTAGAAGAGGAATTTGATGTTATGTATGAAGCAAAAGACTAGCACGGCTTGCTCTATGATTATAACATCTGCATTGAGATGCCAGCCAGTGTACTGTACCTGTGGTAGGGGATATGTAGAGCTTGACTGGTACTGATTGTGTATAGGTATGCTTAGAAAATGTGGTAAGACCAGTATTGCTGATATCTGTTCTGTTATGTTCTCGTGAATGATATCTCTACAACAGAACAAAACTTCATACAGGAGATGTTTAAATGTGAACAGTCTGTCTTTATGGATGCTAGACATAGTGCCTGTGGCTAGACATTTTAAGTTTAAACCAATTCAGCTGGTAGTACTGGTTGCGAGTATCATTACGCCTACATGTAGTTGCTAGGTGGGTAGGCGTTTAAGGCGGAGTTTCTTCAACAATATACCTAATAACATTATCCAACCTGATTTTTTTCAGCCCAATCTGCGAAGCCAGTGATACGTTAAGAGGAGGTGGGTTAAAACAATGACGCATTGTTTATCCATTCTATTCAAGGTGGCGCAATCATTGATAATCCTAGAGAATGGTTCAGGGATTTGCACACAACATATATTATATAGGAATTTGGGTGTATTGAAAACCCTCCTGTCACTCAATAAAAGCTGAAAGAATGAGAACAAAACCTAGCAATGTATCTACCAATACAATGACAACATAACAAGTGGGTGGACGGCTGGGGGTCACAAAAAGCCTCCCTTACCTAAAGCCGACGACATTAAACATGCTGGCTGCTTTGGCCAGCTCAAAGTGTAGGCGAGGAGCGGATACGAAGCTGAGATTCATCTTGCCAAAGAATGGCCATGATGAGTTGAGTTCTGACAGTACCACTCGTAGTGTTCCATGTACCTACAGAAGGATATACAGAGTCTCACTTTGTGGGAACATTGTCATCGGTAAAACTGGGCGTAAGAGGATTGTGCTATAATTTCCAACCAGCATTCCATCGACTATTCCGGTTGGTAGACCCACACACCACTCAACTGAAGTTATGCCTAACAACTCAATCGTTGGAACATAAATTTAGGATGTCACAATGACATGATTGCAGTCATTCGGAAGGACTGTATGTGGGTGGGACGAGAGGGTCAGATTGCTTTACTATAGGAGTTGTTGTCAATGGGCTACATACCTGTAAGTCCTTTATGGTGCTTTCCAGTTTTCCAATGGAAAACCCAATGTCAGCATCACCGCTGTATCTATCAAAACACAATGCGCATCAAGTCAGCTCCTAGTGGCAGCACACTAAATAACCCATTCAACTAGGCCATCCGGAGCTAGCACCGGGTCATTCACCTTTGGTACATGATGTTCTCCATCTGACCTTGAATGAATTGTTCGGCATATTGCGAGGCTGATGACATATACACTATCAAGTATGAACGCTAGGAAAGGTAACTCGTATTTAGGGAACACAAAAATTGCTAGGACTAAGAGCAATACCATGATGGCCACAAAAGACCGGACAAAGGGAGATACAAAATCATGAAATAACTTACAATATCTCTATATCTAGAATAACGTATGAGCTTTCACTATCCTTCACATCGACAGCAAGCACTTGGGGCACTTGCTGACCCAACTCGATAGATGTGAATGTGAATGATTTGAGCGTCATGGGCAGATTTTTCCTTATGCTTTTTTGCAGATGGCTTCTCATGAACTGGTCCACTTTTACTTTCGTGTATGGCCATAGATGACTGAAGACCTAAAAACATGTTTTCGGAAATAATTAAAGCGCGGCATGAAGATCATTATTTTTACTTTGGTCATCGATATAGGTACAACCAGGGTTGGAAAAGTTCCTCTCTTGTGTATCAGATATTTCGATACCGATACACTGTTTTCGGTGAATCTGTTGCAAATACCCGATATTCTCAGAAAAAGTAACAAATCGGTTCCTGATACTCAATACACCTACAGGGGATGGTGCATAAAAACGCCAGACTTATCAAGTAAAAAAAAAGAGTCATTGGGTGAATCTTATTTCAATTATGTGGGAGTTCTATTCTTTAAATGCGGTGTAAAAGGAAAAAGTATTGTAGTTTTGCAACCAATCACGCTAACTAGGATGTTTGACACCACTCAATCTCGAGGTCAAGGTCACCTAGTTGACTAAACTTGCTAAAACAGGGGTGTGAATGAAAGTTCATAGCCAAGTACTACTAGTGCTATATTTACTACGTTATTAGCGAGTATTAGTAGCTAGATGTTTTAGTTGGGTACTAACAAACTTCATAACCATTGAATACAGGTGAGCGAGTTATTGAGAGAATGAGAGCATCGAATGCATTCTGATTGTAACTGACACTGACTTCGATGCTGAATCTTCATGCGGTAATAGTTACCATTTACTTTCCACAAAATGGAATGAGTAACGATAATGAATACCAAATTGTATTCGATATTTCCAACCTTGGGTAAAACTTACAGTATTGAACAACTTACTTTGGAAAGCCATACCGTCTGTTCTTTGTCAATGTGTTGGGTCTGCAAAAGGAAAAGAATTCAGAGATTAGGGACTCCAAAACTCCCATTCGCTAAACACAATTCAACAGCAGTTACTCAATGATTGGCTGGTTGCGAAACATCATGTGGCTTGCTTGAACTTTGATACAAAAATCCCAGAAGATATATATACCTCGTTAGATATGTGTAGATAGAAAAACCCAAAGGCCAAACCTGCCGATCAGTGAGAGCAAGTGTGAGAAAGAGCTCTTATTAGTTGTTGGAACACAACAGAAAAAAATAGAACATCAATACGCCTACGAATGTACCAGTAATGCTAACAAAAGTGAACCTGGAAGTGGAAATGTTCACTCATGATTTCACTACTACTACTACTACTACTACTACTACTAGTTTAGTAGTTATAACTGTAACTGTAAGTTAGTTACTAGTTAGTACTACTAGTACTACTAACTAACCAAAAGCCAAAGGTTAATGAAATCTTACAGTTGAAAATATTTCATGCGTACCAACCTGACTGTTTATGGTCACAAGTTGCCGTTGTTCTGTTGAGTGGCGTTCAAACATCCATATGTAGACGAACATAGACATTACACAAACCCAGGCAACACTCATTCCCCAGTATCCGATCAGCCAGACACCGCACATCACGGAAATGTACTTCGAAAACTCCCATAATTGGGCTCCTAACTTAGAGGAGGGAGTCCTCATGGCGAGGCTTGCCCTTGACCGGAGCTTCGGTGTCCAGAAGACCCCGAAAAATCAGCCTATTGGCGAATTTATGCCAAAATAATCCTTCAGTTGAGATTCTAAGTAAATGATTTCCAGTCAAATGATATAAAACTGCCACAACGTTGACCCAATTACCAGCGACCTTGACTTTGACCGGTTTGTTTACTTTGAAAGTGAGGCTACCAGTACCAGTTTAGGCCCTGTCAGCTAGAAGCGCATTAGCGAGATGAGAGCCGTGTTAAATCCTCTACGGCTTACATACCTGGCCTGCAGCACAAGAGATAATTTTCGCGATGGAAATGGAGACTGAAACCCTGATTTGGCTTGGTTTTATGGCAATTTTAACGTTGCTTATCGGTTCTATTATAGTGATGGTCATTGTATCGGGTGTTTTCACACCCATAGATGTATCGACAGGAGCCCCATACATTGAAGAAGTTGTCATAGCCTACAGATTCGCCACAGGACCATACAGCAACTGCGGGAGCTACTTTTCAGACTCAACAAGCATCGGACCGAACCAACAGCAAATTGGAATCTATTACGATGAGCCCGGGAAGGTACTCTGCCCTCAATGCGCTCGTTTGGTACCTGGTTCTAGTTATTCTCGTAGGCTGTAAAGTTATTCATTCACGTGTAGATAAAGAAACCAAAGAGCCCCAGTTTTTTTATGACTCGTGACTCTGTTTCAATATGATTATGATATCGTCAATCAATTCAATCTCAATGACTCCTTTTCACGTACTGACTGACAGTGAAATGGTCCTTGCATGACCCGCACAGGCACGCGCATCCATACACATCTAGATAAATACTGAAAATAGACAATCAGGCAGATATACACCAAGTATGTGCAACAGCCAAACTGTTGCCTTACAGTCACATGTACACAAGGACAAAGTGTGTCGAGCACTTTCATTATTGATTATAAGCGGGAGAGGATGGTGGTTCCGCAAAAATTTCAAGTTACTTGTAAGAAACGTTGTTGATCAATGTGATAGAATGTCTGCAGCCGGCGCCACTACTGCCTATTGTGTGCAGCCCATACAGCTTGTCTGACATTCGTATGACTGAGTTTTTGCCCTTTATAGTATTTGCGTCTATTTACACCTCTTTTTGCTAGCAATGTTTGGAAGATAATATATAAACTGGATTATGCGCAGGAAGCATTATGGGGTTGCTGTTGCATCGATTTATTATACAACCCTGATAATAAATCGATAATTCGATTCAGATTATTACTCCTGAAACTTGTTTCCGATGTGATAGAAATAACTTTCCAACTTTTTCTAGATTCCCGATGAGAAACTGCGTTGGGCTGTTGGTGCTGTGCTCATGGGTCCCGATGGAAAATTGGATGAGAAACTACAGAGAGTTTATATGAGGAAAGGCTACTCTATTCACACATTGCCGAAGGTGCCACTAAGTGTTAACAGCACCTTCCCACATGTAACAATGATCTCAATCCTGTTAGCCGTCTGGAGAGTCTATCCGCGTCTGGTCTCATACATCAAGGTAATGGTATAGAATTCGCACAGCTCAACAACGAGTGTAAAGTAATAAATATCCCAGGATATATACAGTTTATCTCTGATGCAAACTGGAGACAGTTTCTTTTTCCTTTTGCGTGTCCTGGCAGTTGTGTCAAAAGTAGTGCAAAAATTGTCCAACTGATCATTCACTCAGTGTTTCTCAGGGTGCACTTGCTTGCACCCCTGTAGCCCGTAGAGAATGTAACTTTATGGGGCTGCCTTATTTAATGTTGCAGTCCAAAACAGACGAGAGTGAAAAACATAGTGACGCCCAGACTGTGAATTTGGTCGGGAACTTCTGGTCCTAAGACTCGTGTGCTTTCCATAAGCCATCGCTCGAAACAATGGTCTCAAACACAGTGAAGATTCTGAGTTTCACTGAGTCATTCCATTGCCGCCGCTTAGTTGAAAAACACCAATCCTTCTATCGAAGTCAACTCTTTTGCCTGTATAGCCGGATTACAGAATCTAATCCTGTGATCAGCCTTTCTAATAACCTTAGCTGAGGGCTGACGAAGATACGTAGTACTAGCGACTGCACGCGTTAACTAGAAAGGTCTCCATTATTCTGCCTCCTTGTAAACTTAGAACCTTGACTTGTAGGACCGACGTCTGAAAGCTTACCCCATCATGGAGATCTATGACCAAGGCAATATCAACTTCATGTGCCCATTATCGGATAACCTTTCCTTCTATGTCCAAGAGTCTAAGGACCTGCAGCCACATTATGCTCAGTACTACAGAAAACCGGTAAAAAATTATCCTCACATCATGGAGACCATGTAGACTACTGATTAACACCTCTATTTTCGTTATTGATATTGCGTTGATCACCGATTAAAAGCCCTACTTTTTCTTCACTCTGAGATAGGTACCTATTGTACTCATGCCGTCTATGCAATCGCTTTTTGAGAACCACCTATCTAATAGAATTCACACTATCCTGTCTGCTCCAGACCCTATCCCATAGCCGCATGGCGCTATCACTGTGGAGCATTTCCCGTCTAACCTTTAACTACCTATGTGAACCTCATCAAAAGGGCCGAGGCGCGCATCATCTTTAGTTTGGTCACCCTAGTGTGCTAGCTTGCATTCCAGTAGTAAATATAATAGCTAGAATGTTGAAAAAACTGGGCAGCATTGAGTATCAAGTCTGAAACCATTATTGTGAGAGAATGGGCATTTGACCTTCAACCTATATTGCTCCTGAGCTCCACCCAAGTCTCCTGGTTACCCAGGAAACAAACTCAATTACCTTACAAGGGGCAATAGTAATGTGGAATATAAACAGAAAAAAACTGAGTCACAAGACTCTGTTGGTCAGTAGTAACAGGTCAGTGGTTCAGTAGTTGGATTGGTACGCTAATCACTCTGTGACCGCTCCAACTCATACCATTCTTCTTTTTATGTTGCAGGATTACTCTTATCTGGAGGGTGAAGCCGACCCCGTGGTCTACGAGCCACCAGCTGTCACGCAAAGTACTCAACTACCCGTGGAAGTTCAGGATACCGATAGTGATGATTCATTCGAAAAGCTCGATGCTGACCCACTGGAATTGGCTGATTAAAAAACAAGTCTGCAAAATTTGTGGCAATTTATTTCAGGACACTTCATTTATTTTAATCTGTGTATTTTTGTATCAGTATCATGAGTTATTTTGAAGTCATTTTATCGTAGTCTTTGTTGCCTGCTGTACCTGTACTACCATTGAAATAATTGTCCACACCTCCAACGTAACCTAGTGCCAAATAAAAGATATTGCTCCATGTAAGTAGTACGAACACCCATTATTTCAAAGCTGATGTTCACTTTGTTTCTGGAGATTGGAATAGAATTGGTTTATATGCCCTGTTGTATAAGGAAATCTAATAGCCTTCTAGTAATGCATGGCAATTCGTATGTAATGTCAGCATGCATTAATGTTCAGACAAACAGTCTGCCCTGCCCTAAACAAACCCCCAAAAGAGTTATCCTCTTCCTAACCCCGCAGAGCTAGGGGCTCAAATATTGCTATGCTTTTTGCTTCGGAGATTTCTATTTCCTAGTTGAGCCAATCATCATAATCGAAACAATTCGTGAGGAATAGCGAAGCCATTTCAATTAGGTGTTATACAGTTCCGGTACATGTGCCGTCGTGTTTTCTGGCTAAAATCTGAAATTTCAGTTTGGGACAACTATTGTAGTATTAACTTACAATATTAATTTTTATAATTATACGCTTGATTGCCCCCGGACCATCGATGGGGACCTGTAGATTCAGTTGAGGGTAAAAACTGTAAGCCACAGCTGTCAACTTTGCAACAATATTGATTGAATAGCTAATTATTAAATTAATTGCAGTTGAGTTGTAAAATTGTAATGTAAGTTGTAACTGTAAGTGTAACTCAGTAACCGAGTAACGTAAGTGAGTAACCTAACTACTAACTAGTAACTGACTCGCAGTGAGTGTAACTCACTGTGTAGTGTATAAGTGTAACTGTAAGTTAGTGGAACTAATAAATAGCTAATAACTTGCAACTCACGAACTGTGTAAACTGTAATTAACTAACTACTAACTAAGTCAGTGTAAATCTTGTAGTTGTAACTAGTAGTAATACTAGTCCATTGTATTTGTAAGCTGCCTGAATACCAGCACTATTAGTATTATACCAAGTGCAGTCAGTGAACCACAGTGATAATCATAATGGGTAAAAAGAGAAAGCATCATGATGAGAATGGACAAGTCAAAATAAAAACCAACTTAAACCTAGAGTTTGAAGCTAAAGGTGAGTCTAGATTCTCTTGGATAGTACTAGTCCACTTGATGAACTGACTAGTGATTGGTATGGATAGACTCGGCTTTAGCCGCGTCTAGGCCCATTTTGATTGAGTCTCCCTTTCATCCTGACCATCCATTGGCATTGTCATTTTTCCACTGTTGCCGGCGGCCACTCACTTTTACCATTGTCCTGACGCAGCCAGTAATCCTTGATTGTCTGGTTTGCAGCTGTTGTACCATTACCACGCAGCACTAGCAACCATGGTCTATGGTCTTCAGCGTCCCATGATTAAACTGTTCTACTTGAATTTTATGTTTTGTCCAGAACCAAGCAATGACATTGAAGAAAAACATGAGAAAAAGAAAAAGGACAAAAAGAGGACAGATTCAGGTAATTAAAGAGGTTAGGCCATGGTCATTGGTTGACACACTAGTGGAGTTGTGTTTGTGGCATGTCTTAACTCGTTTAATCTAACGAGTTTGAAACAGATTGCAGGATAGCTCAAGGACTGTAGCAATCAGCTTGAGATCATTAAATACTGGGTTCAGCCGCTGGTCATGCATCCATAAGTGTCCGCTCCTATTACTCCAAGATAAGCCGCACAAAGAGTTCCTCTAAATAGAATGCACTTGCAAGTGTGTGCTACAGATCATGAAATGAATCCACACAAATGGGAGATCTTGTTTTTGAATCGTGAGGCAAAGTGCTTTCTAGAGGGAAGTCAATTTAAGTGAGTGCAGTTTAATCCTGTCAGCACACCGGTGAAATTCCAAGAGTCATTTGTTATACAGAGCCAGATGATTATGTAAAAGAAAAATGTAAGAAGAAAAAAAACAAGGTGATGAAAGATACAGGTATGCAGAACATGTCTTAAACTTGTACCGTTGAGATGGCTGTGATCTGTTCTATACTGTTAGTTTGTGAAAAATGAAAATGAAAATGCGTCACTACAATCAACTTGAGATTCATTATCCAGCAGGCATTCTTTTAAGCCATACTTGTTCTGATTTTATGTAGTGCAGTTTTCCGTGTAAAAACAAGGATGTATTTTGGATGCCTAATCAATGCTGGCTTGTGAATGCTGTGTTTTATTACTCCACAAACCATTACTGCCGCTATACATTGCCTTTTCGGGAATTTTAGAAAACCTTGAAGAGAAGAGTAAGAAAAAGAAAAAGAAGAAGCGGGAAGAGTCAGGTAAGGGTTTCGATAAATAAGTGTATACATATGACTCTTCACCTACAGATATAATTTCTGTACCTTCTAAATTGAGCCCTTCAGCAGAATTTCTGGGAGAATCAGCTGAATTTATTTTGCGTGGCACCTAATTTTCTTACTCCTTGATGATAACTTGTAATATATGTTGCTTATCTCGGGTTTCAGAGAACCTTGAATCGAAAGAAGCTGTTCCGGGCGAAAAGAGTAAGAAGAAAAAAAGAGGGAACAAGCAGGAAGAGTCCGGTAAGTGCTCCAATAAATAAGTTTATGCGACACTTGACCTACAGACATTTCTGTGACTACCTTCCAAATTGAGTCCTCACGCAAAATTCTTTTGGATGGTCCGAGCTAAATATTTGCTGTGTGGCCTCTTTCAGCTGATCTGGAAGAAATTGCCACTGAAGAAAAGAAAAAGGACTCAGAAGACTCAGGTGAGTCATCCTAACTAAACTCAGGTGGGTTAGTCTCTGACTTGTGCTAGCTTTGCTGTGTAAAATGAAACTGTATGGAAATGCTTGGACTTCCATTTGCCTAGGGATAAAGGTCAATGCAGCCGATGTTTTCTGTCAGTCACTTACCATGACTTTGCATCACCTTCCTTCTGGGTGTTATCTAAAGGGTTTAGTATCCTCTCATATAAGAAAAACTGTCGCGTTTTAAAATTCGTCTATAGATTTGGATAACTCGATCTCAACAAAGAAGAGCAAAAGACCGAGACAGCAGAAAGAAGAAATACCAGTAGGAAAAAAAAGGGGGAAGACCAAAGAAAAAGGTAAGGTGAAACCAAACAAACAGCAGGTGAGTATGCTTTAGACTGTTGAGTAAAATCTTGTGTGATTTTCCAAAGTGTATGAGGATATACATCAGTTTCCCCTAACACCAGCTTTGAAATTGTGGCAGACACGATTGAAACTCTTTGTATTCCCATTGTACTTTTACGAACTACTCCCATCAAGTAATCTGTAAAATGTGTGCATTATATTACTGTATATTATGCTAGATTGGTTGTTTTGCTTTTTGTTAGACCAAGCCGAGTCGGAGCCTCTCTATAAGAATAAGAAAAAGAAAAGGCACTCTAATCCAGATGGTGAGTGCGCATTTTTATTTCCTTTATTGATTTGTGTGGTCAATGCGGATTTTGTCGCATGTAAGTATACAGTAGGGGTTTGAGCTTATTCATCTCTATTCCTTACTGTTCTAGTTCTTTTGGCTGCTTTCGCAATAAATTAGCATGTACAGAAAAAATCAACTGGAGGGAAATTTCTTAGAATTATTTTGTCTCAGGGTGTCGTGAATATTTTGAGCCCTACATGACTGATCCTGTACACAAGGTCAAGGTAGGAAGACTGCATTCAGTTTTGATTTTGTAGCAGCTTCTCTAACGGAAACAAAGAAAACTAAAGGTGACCCATCACCAGAGGAAACACCTGCCTCTGCCGTCATGGGTCAGTGGTCCACCGCGGACTTGGGTGATGCAAAGCGTCAATCCAAGTTTATGGCATTACTCGGTGGCTTTAAAAAAGGCAGCGCCCTCTCAGACTCCAGCGCAAACAAGCCAAAGTTCAACAGCGCCCTGGATAAGCAGCGGGAGACTAAGCTATTGGATGAACTGGAACGGCAACACGAGATGGCCAGACAAACCCACTTTAACTCGAGAGGTGTTGGTTTAGGCTTCGCTCAAACAAGGGCCAATGCTATTGATACAAGCTCTCGTTCTAGAAAATTCAGCGATTGAGTTTTTTATGTAAAACACAATTGATACAATGTAATGAATAATAATGATGGCACAATGTAGCATGAAAACAAAAAGTTACTGAAGTTAACACATGAAGTATGGAAGTAGCTACTGAGAATTTTATACATATATCGACTTGATTGCTATTAAATAATGGCGAAAGTTCTGCTCCCTGTTTCTGGCGAAAAAAGTAAAAGGATTTTTATGACTTGGTCTTGCTATACCGCATTACTTTGCTTTCTACGTTTGTATAACACCTATTTCCATTTAAAGAGGTGGAACCGTTGTTTGTCTTGTTTCGGTTTGGTCGTTCTGGAGTGTCCAGCATTGAGAGTTTTGGTATTATTTGCCCTGGCTGGAGTGTAACGAGCTAATATCGCTCTGTCATTACTCTCACTCTCTGACATGGATGACGGCTGTTTAGACGAGCACAGGAAAGTAGCTAGACTCCACCTTTTAGTTTTTGGCTTTCTTCTGACTTTTCTGTTCACTTGATTCTTTACCATCTTTGACATGGTGCCACACGGTGTACTCTGGGCTAACGGAGTACCAAGACCAGAACAAACGCTTCTGCTTTCCTCCATGTGAGAAACTGGGTGAGTGAAGCTTCTATCCCGCATCGGTATGTCGTATTCCGATGCCACCTGCTGAATTTTACTGCTAGGACCGGGCTGTCGAAGTGGACTGCGATCGCGTTCAGGGCATTCAGTATCGCTCACAGCAGCTCGATCTCTTTCTCCTAGACGGACTGACAGTGAAGGGGAGCTTTCAGGTGTGCCATGTCGGGAAGTGAAATCCCTCACCAATGAGTTGAGTATCAGTAGCTCGGTATCATCAGGAACACCTCGTAGGATATTCTGTATGGTTGCTTGAGCATCCTGAATCTTCATCCGGATATAAATATCTGAGCCCTTCAAAAATGAATAGAATAGAATGGTTAAGTCGTACCTGCAATAACATCAAAGAAAATGATATCATTATTTTCACTTTTCACGATTCACTGTTGGAATCTGTGATTGCAGCTATGAATACAGTTTGGTCTGCATTTAATGCGCGTTGGTTGTTTACATATTGATGAAAACGGCACAGCAGAATTCTCGCGAGTGTTGGTGAAATTAGACATTTTTTGGCAAACGGCTAATAAATGAAAATAACCCACCTTGTTATGAATGAAATCATGGAATTTTGGGCAGACATTGATCAACTTCTCTTGAAGTAGAGTCGGTAGTAATGTGATTATATTCATTAGTTCTTCGAAATTAAGTCCTTTTGAAGTAGCTCGTACATTATCATCCGAGAACATTTGACAGATTTTCCTTAAAATAAAAATATAAGTAATGATCACGCATGTGCATC
>Ga0224511_10002826_pt1 | contig 12022 bp, 6 predicted proteins | sample SF_May12_sed_USG_2_FD_169988 | JGI IMG/M metagenome (GOLD analysis project Ga0224511, IMG submission 169988) | Sediment microbial communities from San Francisco Bay, California, United States - SF_May12_sed_USGS_8_1 | ecosystem: Environmental > Aquatic > Marine > Sediment | place: USA... | reverse complement strand
GAGGGGGGGATGGCAGGGAGGGAGGGAGAGGGATGGCAGGGAGGGGGAGGAAGGATGGTCGGGAAGGGGGATAGCAGGGAAGGAGGGAAGGAGGGAGGGGAATGGAAGGAAGGCAGGCAGAATAGGAGGTGGGGGAGGAAGGATGGGAGGGAGGGAGGATGGGGGGTGGGTAGGAAGGATGGGAGAGATGGTGGAAGAGAGTTAAAGATAATGGCAGGGTGGATGAGATTAAGGTGAGAGGGCTGAGGCGTGTAATAGTTGAGATTATCTAATTTCACACTCATAAATATATCTCACAACTTGTACATTCAATTGACAGGATGAACACTAATGTGGAGTTGTATCAAGCCTTGAGGCGAGTTGTGATAGATGGGGACAGCCAATCAACACTGCCGTATGATCAGACCGATCGTCGCGTTGCCAAGCTGTTCCTTGATGACTTTGAGCAGTGTGGCATTCACCTTGATGAAGAGAAGGTGACTCATTTGTAAACTACTTTCTAGAGACAGTCTTTTTAATTCCTTCTCAAGCACTTACCCATCCTATTGAATGTATTTCCATAGGCCGAGGCTTGTCCTGGCGAGGAGTTAAGTTGTATTAGTTGAGAGCAGCCAGTTCGAGGAATCCAATTTTTCGGAAAATAATCATCAATGTTAGATGAATTTTAGCCCATGTCCTTCAGACATCACCGCTTAGCGCAGCAAATGATTTGAATGTGGATTTGGGAATTTAGTGACGAGCTCGCATTCAAATCGAGGGTGTGATATACCCCAACAGCTCTGTTATTAAGCTACATGTATTCCACATTGTTATAATAGCCTAGAAAGCATCTGACTAGAACATGTGCAGTATGAACGTCACTAGAAGATACTTAGTATGAACGTCACTAGGAGATACTTAGTATGAACGTCAATAGGAGATTCTTAGTATGAACGTCACTAGGAGATTCTTAGTATGAACGTCACTAGGAGATTTTTAGTATGAACGTCACTAGGAGATTTTTACTATGAACATCACTAGGAGATTCTTAGGATGAACATCACTAGGAGATACTTAGTATGAACGTCACTGGGAGATTCTTAGTTTAAGTCCTCCGCTTGTTTCACCCATATAATATATCTAAATGTCTTCTATTTTTGCAGAGGAAGTATTTTGTGGACCTCACGGAAGGCATAATGTCTCTGGAGTCGAGTTTCCAGCTCGGAACACAGGCCCCATCAGTTATATCACCATCTATGCTGCCTTCTCATCTTCGTAATGTGTGAGTTCCCAGTCAGGGCTTTATTCCCACTAGCATTTATTACCCTTCAGCTTCTATCTCTGCAGGTAATTACCACCCCTGCTGTTGCTATGACTGCCTCAATCCTCTACTCCAGGTTACCACAGGGCTTTACCATTGTGGGAGAAAGGTATCACCACAGATATTGATTTCCCAAATTTCCCCATAGCTGCATATAATAAGAAATGTAGGGCTTTAGTATTGTCATCTTTTTGTTCCCAGTCTTGACCATCAAAAACATCCAAGTGGCTTAGAGCCGTATTCTTCTTGCACTGTGCAATTGCATTGAAGCCATTTCTCTGCTCCGTACCATATTAAGATGTGTTGGTAATCCATGTGATATTGCTTGTTCATTAGAACCGGAAATGGCTTATTGGCCATCTACAGGTAATTCATGGCGGTTGATGCTCGATTGGGACTTTTGTTACTAGAAAGGTGAACAAAAAGAGCCCTGCTTAAACCTTTTAGAGGTGTTTGTGATCATAAAGTCACATGTTCTTATCCCTGTTCCAACAGTTCTTTCGACCTTTTCTGAATACCACTCATCTGAGTGTGTTGTTGTGATAATATAGGCAGCATTCTACCTCGCAGGTTCGGCTCTGGCGATAAACCTATCACAGTCTCCAGTATGTACTCTGAGGATATGAATGAGAACGTACGAGAAGCGGCATACATGGCCTATCTGTACCCTAATGAGTACCAATCAAACATCCTCGATATGCTGTTAACCGTTCGCGGCAGACTCTCGCAGCTAGTCGGGTTTAACAGCTTCGCCGAAAGAGCGTTACTGAATACTATGACGGAAACACCGGTGAATGCTCAACGTTTTCTGCTGTCACTCAATGACGGGTTGTCAGACCTCGCTCGGCAGGATTTCTGCAAACTACAGCTTATCAAACAGAATATTGGTGGAAGCTCGGCTGAGCTGAAACCGTGGGATGTCGGGTTCTGTTCGGCGCTCGCCAGAAAACACGGGTGGGTGTTAAGGATACTAAACTAAAATATTCGCTAGCTTAGTAGCTAACTGTGAGCACGCATACTCAAAAAATTAAAAGGTGACATGTTGTTTGAAGAATTGTAGGAAAGATTTAGTGCATTCTAAACAAGTAACATCATAAAAAGGGAGGCACTGCTCTGGCCGAGTGGTTAGACTGTTTGCAACTGGTGTTGAAGGTTCCCGGGTTTAACACACAGCTTGTGTGCAGGGATTTTCACAAAACTCTCTCTGTTCACCTGGTAGGGAATGGGTACACGGCTCTTTTGTACTGTTGCCGATAGAAGTAGGCTCTCTGACAGCCGCTTCCCACACATAGCCATTGGCTAAGCGGCAAACTTTGCTTTTAACATCATAAAGGCATACAAAATTGTCCTTGGGCAAAGTACAAAGATATTGTATACAATTTAACAGATCAGAAAAGTAAACCCTCGTTTAAGTCTATTCAGTCAGTCAGTCATGATAGCTCAGTGGGATAGCTCACTGTCTGTCCTCCCCGTGGCCCGGGTTCATTTCCCAGCCATGGCGGAGTATTTCAAGGGATTTTTCCCTGGCTGATCGCACTCTGCCAACCAGTCCTGAGCAGCGTGGCAGCAAATGGTTCAATCTCCCCTCAATGAGTTACCTTCTCTATGGGGCACGCGGGTGCAAGCAGAAAGTCTTCTAATGACGCACCCTGGGAAACGCTGAGCCTAAGACTAAAAACACCAAAAAAAACCTATATTCAGGCAGCTACCGGCAGGATATGACATGTACTGACCAAAAATCCCTCTTGAAATATCTACTGCACATGGGCAAGAATAATCCAAAGTTTCATTGTAATCAGTTCACTGCAACATACAATGATTGGTGGATTTTAAATCGGATAAAAGATAGTCAAAATCTTTTGGTTTGGCATCAATGTTCTAGGCAGGAAATGTAATTTTCTCACTGTAGGATGTCCCTGGATATCAGTGAGGTATCTGCCTATCTGTCACTGGGCTCCTGTATAGAAGGTCTGTCTATTCTGGTGCAGAATTTATATGGGGTCCGTCTGGTTGATGTGAATCCGCAACCTCAGGAAATCTGGCACAAATCCATCTATAAACTCGAGGTGAGCCGACGAATGTGATAAAATCTTACTCATGTTCCCCAGGGAATAGCTCAGTGGTAAGGCACCAGGCTCGCAACCATGAGAGCCTGGACTTAAACCCGGTCACGGCGGGCTCCCTTTGTGAGTATGAGCTACTTGCATTTATAAGCCAAAAATAAGCCTCATTATGAGGTCGTGCATTGGTACTGCCTCGGTCATACGGGGTTTCGTGCTGAGCCGAAACTGGTGAACAAATGAGCATCTAACCCGCACCTTCATCATAACGATGAAAATGTTATATGGGAAGACAAATCCTGTACCCGTAAAATCATAGCAAGATCTAGTCGTTAATGTACATTTTATGAGCTTAGAACATGAAGAAAAAAAGCTAAAAAAACTTGCACATACACATATTCTAGGGCAATTGTATCTGGTATAGTGTGTTCAGTCACTGCCCCTCCAGTTGTGATACATAGCAGGTAGCTCAGCGGTTGGAGTGCTTGCCTTGGCATCATTAGATCATGTCCTGTGAGCTTCTGGCTCCTTTCAATCCAAAACATGACTCACGTTGGGGAATGGGAGGCCCAATGTCCGGAAAGAAATAAACTATAGACAAAATGAATCAGTAAATGTAAAACGGCTGATCTTGATTCGTTTACTTTTATCTGTGCGTGAGTTCTGTAGTACCCAAATCACAAACCAGCTCTTTATCCCTAGGTTCGGGCGATGGATGGTGACTCACTCGTCGGCACAATTTACTGTGATTTCTTTGAGAGACATGATAAACCACACCAGGACTGTCATTTTACAATAAGAGGAGGACGACTCCAGGATAATGGGCAGTATCAGGTATGACTCCAGGCTGGTGGATAGTATCAGGTATGACTCCAGGATAATGGACAGTATCAGGTATGGCTCCAGGATAACGGACAGTATCAGGTATGACCCCAGGAAGATGGACAGTATCAGGTATGACTCCAGGACAATCGACAGTATTAGGTATGACTCCAGGATAGCGGCAGGTATCTTCAGGTATGACTCCAGGATGATGGATAGTATCGAATAATAGGCATGGATAACGTACAGTGTCGGGTATTATTCATGGACAGTATCGGGTATTAGTCACAGATAACAGGCAGTATCAGACTTAAGAGTTGGATCACACAGACAGTATGAAACACTAGTGCGGGACCATGGACAGTAGTATCTTCCTGCTTGTATTACTCATTAGATTATATAAAGTCCGTGTTTTCAGGCCCCTAAAGTTGTTTTGATGATGAATTTCCCGTCTCCGACTAACTGGAAACCCTCTCTGCTCACCCCCTCTCAACTCGACAATCTGTTCCATGAGTTCGGTCATGCCATGCACTCTATGCTGGGTAAGTTACCGTGAACTCCATTTTAGGTGAGTATCCATATATATTGTGCTTAGTGAATGATCAAATAATGGTGAAAATTTCCACAACCCTGCATTAATATCCCCTCTAAGAGATGTTAACTTTGCTCCCGGTTGACTGGAAAACTTGGTCAGAGGTCACGAGCCGATCAAGGACGGGTGTCCTTCTTGTCACCAGAAGATTAACTTCCCGAACAGAAAGGCAGATAGGCAATCGCTGTGGGCTGATGTGAAGTCACTGGTGTTGATTTGTGGTTGCAGGCAGAACACGATATCAGCACGTGACGGGCACGCGATGCTCCACAGACTTCGCTGAGGTACCATCCATACTAATGGAGTACTTCGCAAACGACTACCGGGTGAGTCTGAAGCTGGCTGGCATATTTCAAGCAGGATAAGACAACTCCCGACTTGCTTACTAAGCCGTTGTGGCAACCTAAATCCTGCATCCATACTCAGTTTGGAGTCATTCTCTCCTGCGCAAGGTTTCCATTATCTACCCACCCTCACACATCAGAGCGGTTTGTAAATGGTTGTAGGTGCTGCGGAAGTTTGCCAAACATTACCAGACAGGGGAGGTAATCCCGGAGGCTATGGCTGAGAAGATGACACAGTCGCGGTCGCTGTTTGTCGCTTCGGAGACACAGCTACAGGTTAACTCTCTATCTAAGCCCTGACTGCAATGATACAGCCACACCCACTGGGCCGTACCCACCTGGCTCCGCAGTCCGCATTGCCCGGTTTACTGCCCACTCGCCCACTGAGGTGTTAGCCGCCTCACCTGCTGATTCCCTCACACACCTAGTGATAACCACCTAACCATCTTTAGCTCGATTCCCAGTTGCAAGGGCACCACTTTTTTTGTAAAACATTGTCTTATTCGGATAAATAAAGGTGTAACAGTTTTCATTTGGTACACCTTCTTAAAAACAAGTCATTGGTGTAGTGATGCTATCCTGTTTTTGTAGGGAACCTTGCAGATTGTAACAACAGTGATAATGTGATTGTAGGTGTTTTACTCAGCGCTGGATCAGGCTTTACACAATGAGTATCCTCTGCAGACCTCTACTATATTCACACTGGCTCGTATTCAGAATCAGTTCTATGGCTTACCCTATGTGCCCAACACGGTAAGGCCGAGTGTTGAAATTTTGTTCTATTTCTTGCAAAGAAATGAGCTCATGAAGCAAAACTGTTGTTTACCTAACGAATTCCTTGAATAATGGTACCGGGCTTTGTTGAGTTTCCAATGGTGTTGAGTGTCATAGTGCAAATCATAATTCGTTGAGAGAATTGACTGCAATGATGCAATTATTCTGAATTTTCTGGCCCCGTGCAGTTCATTGTGTAGGCTTGCTAGTTTGAAGGGGTCAGATATAACTGGAGTTATGCTCTCATGTGAGCAAACTATCAGAAGTGGACAACTTCCAACACAAGCTCAGCAGTGACATAATACTGTCCTCAGGTTCACTTTTCACCTTTTTGTTTGGTGGGTTTCTAGGCATGGCATCTACGCTTTGGACACCTAGTTGGTTACGGAGCCAAATATTTTGCGTATCTGATGTCCCGCGCTATTGCCGCTAGAATATGGCAGACTTGTTTCAAAGAGGACCCCCTAAGCAGGTTGGTTTACCATTATCCTCCATGCGATTCTCAGAAATGTATAGACATTATCATATATCTATGGTTCTGTTAGGTCTGATAACTCACCCCTGTTTGTAGTACCAATTTGACATGGAGTATTGTGTTTTAGGGAGATGGGGGAACGTTATGTTCAGGAGGTGCTATCACACGGTGGACAGAAGGAACCCTATGAGATGATAGAGGCTCTAACGGGGACTAAACCAAGTATTGACAGTCTTACTGAATCACTTATCACGGAAACACGTATTGTGGGACAATACACATGAACACACCATATAATGGGCTGGTCTGTTGGTCTTCGAATGGTTTCCTCAGTGACTTTTTCTGAGGCGTGCGGACAATATTTCTTACTGAATATACCAACCCTAATGAGCGTATGTGTGGTGATCAGACAGTACATACTGAGAGGTATAAGTGTAATAACTCCTTGACCAAATATTGGTCATACCGATATCACATGCCGACCCAGAGTTTTAGAATCTTACCTTTGTGTCAGTGAGTCGCCCCTAGCTTTCATATATCTGTAATTAGTATTATTCAGATTTTGATAATTCTGTAGTCGCGCTAGGCGCATGATCAACCGAAGAGACTATGTGTTTGAGCTTGGCATAGTGTTTTATCTTGGCTTAGTAAATGTTGAAATTGAGTCTTGGACCTTAGTTAAGATTAATTAATAACTGGCTGAGAACAAGAGAGATATTTCGCCTCGCGCGACATTTCCTTCTCTCTTGAGCCGGAAATTTTCACTGAGCTATCGGCTATGCCACATACGTGTAGGTCTTCCTGCAAACGGAAATTTGCTGTTAGACCAAAGTAAACACGAGTACTTACACCTCATAACAGTATACAATAGGATACGGGACAACAACAGGGAGAACTCCGCATTTATTGCAGCGATAGTGAGTGGTTTTTTTCCACAAAACGAATATCGGTCACTCGAATAACTATGGCCCAAATGGCTCAAACCGAAATAATCTTCACTCCCTCATCACATAGAGTAGAACTTGAAATTAAACGTAATGTTGGAGAAAAACTAAGTTATAAGAAGTGCTTTGCAAGTTTTCCCTAGCCCTAAATGGAGGCCGTTGCCTTCATGCCTGTATCATTTCATAATAATGGCACTAATGCTCGCTGACAGAGGTGAAAAACTGCACTCTGAAACCCTATTTCTATATTTTTGTTGAACATTTTCTCTATATAGACTTGTGTAACTACAGGTATATTGTGCACCTGCAGGAGGATTTTCCAAACATCAGCGCGTAAGCCGAGAAATCAATGCAAACACCAACAGTGCTGTGCCAAATTTGTTGCGTTGACAGTTTGAAAAGCGCGTCGCCAAGGGCTCTAAGTATGCGCATTGGATAGGGCTATATCTAAGCTTCATTTGAGCTGGGTATTGGGCCGATTTGTTCGTGGTAAGCTTCAGAATTTGACAACAAGTGAAGACACTTTAGGCCGTGACATAACCCCTTTAACGTGGCCAGCACTCACATCCATAGAGTTAGGGGAAGATAACTCTATACCCGCGCCTGAATGTTAAAACCATACTTACATATCTTCCTGGCTTCTAGCTAAGTATTCCCTATCGATAAGACCCTCTATCCTCTTCTTAATCACAGTCGGGCTCGGCATGAACCGTGATTTGAGCTGCTCCGTTACTTCAGTGATCAATAGGTTATGCTACAAAACCACCAATCCCCAGTTAAGTTAGAGTAAAAACAGCCAATCACAACATCGGCTGTGGTATGACCCGACAAATTGTAGCTCAAGTTACGAAACATCACAGCCCAGGTAACAAAACACCACCATCGATCGCAGCTCAGGATTACCGAATAACACAACCAATCGCGGTTTGCTATATTATAATATGCTAGAATAGAACCAACCATGGCTCAAGCTATGCTTTAACACAGATTGCGATTTAAAACTAACCAACTAAAAAAGTCTTCCCTCATGTGGACTGATCCTTGACAAAAGGTGGTAATCAAGTGGCACATTTAACATTCAAAAATAAGGTAAAGAACGCATCCATTGAATGTCCGCGAGCCGAGTGACCTGACATGGAGTGCAGTCACATGACTCGCTATTGGGTATTATTATCGCGCACCAACCTGCATGCGTTTTCGCGCTTTCATCACTCGTACGATGGCCGCCTCGATTTCGTACTTCCTGTCCTCGTCGACCTTGGTGCGAGTTTCCTTCCTCTCCGGTTCCGACTCGCCTTTAGCGGCCACTGGAGTGGAAGAGATATGACCGCGTTCAGGTGAGAGAAAACCAGTGGAAACTTACTTTAAAGTTTTTAATTTATTGTAAAACGGACGAAGCTCAGTGTATAACAGCAAGGGAGTTGCATGGGCCCGACAAAACTCCACAACCACCGGACTGCAATGCAACAATTTGGTAAAGGCTATGACACTGGTACTTCGCTTTCTGTATCAGATATCTTTACACACAAGTGCGCTGGATCAACCGCCTAAAATGGTATGTACTGGACAGAAGACATTTTCCTTTTACTGATAATACCAGGTCACGGGTAGTGAGAACAGATTGCTAAGATCAAAACCATCTGAACTGGAATGAGAAATGACGAAAACAGTGGAGCTGACCACGGAGAGGCGTGGTCATGGGAGCAGAGAGTATTTTTTCCTATAGGGGACACTGGATCGCCGTTGGCTCCTTAAAATAAGGCCATCCTGTTTTACATGGATGACATCACTAAGCCAATGGCTTGTTTTCAGGATGAGCCATGGTTTGCCTAATAGAGTTGGTATTCTATTGGTGGATCTAATTATTTAACGTCGCGATTCAAATATGACGAGAGAGAAAAAGCACACAGCGATGCACAAACATGAAATCAAACCCGGGTCACCAGACCAATAGCAGAATGGGCTACCCACCAAGCCACTGCTTCTTCTTTGGAGGATGGGAATGTTAAGTAACGATACAGACGGGGAATTAGTTCGCCACTCACCAGCCTGTATCTTGATTTTGTAGAGTTTAGAGGTAAATCCGTCATTGACTGTGAATGAGTGATGAGGCTCTATCGTTTTAGGCATCTTCGGCTCCTTGGTGAGAATACGCTGAGCGATTTTACCGAGAGCGAGCGGCTGCAAAGCCCTTATTAAGTCCTTATCCGGTATATCCGTCTCGCTTTTTAGATCCGCGTATGTCCATTGCGATCGATTATTAAACAGCATCAGTATGCACATCTGATACGTGCTAACGTTAAGTATGTGCTTCTTAATGTCCGGTTTGCTAGAGGAAGCTTCCATGTCGTCTATCTCCTTATTACCAAAGAAAGTGGCTGTAAGGTCAGCCGTTCCCAGGTGACACTGTATGGTCAGCTGCCTGCCACTGTGCTTACCCAGATAGAACCTACAACATGATCAGGCCTGCTCACACCTGTGTAACTCTATGGGGTTCAACCACATATTAATACATGAATTGGGTCAAACCAGCTTTCCTCACAGATATGCAACTCCACCGGGCATAACCATTGGTATGCATGCATGCGTGTACCTCCTTGAAGGAGGGTGGCTCTGGCTATGCCCAGGCCACATAATCACGCATAAATACTTGTGGTAGCGCCAGAGGTCCTTCCGCAATTTCCATGGGGTCATCCTCCCCTGACACTAAAATGCACATGGTGAGACAACTTCACCAAAAAATGTGACAAAATCTCGGGCAGGCCCTATTGGTACTTTATGCATTGGCATAATGCTGGGGGCAGCTAGACACTACAGACGCTGCTGTTGGATCTAGGTTATAAACATTACTGAAGATAAGCTCTGTACGTAGGGAGATCAATCCACAGTGCCACTGTGGTGATGCTTGGTCCAATTTTTTTTTCTATCAGCCGTCGTCTGTCCGTGGTTGGACTTCGGCCTTCCTCCTCGCTGTCCACAGATTATGTGGTGTCATTGAGGGGAGATTGAGCCATTTTCTGCCACGCTGGCTCAGGGCGAGTCGGCAGAGTGCGATCAGCCAGGGAAAAATCTCTTGAAATACTCCGCCGCGGCTGGGAATTGAACCCGGGCCACGAGGAGGACGGACAGTGAGCTACCCCACTGAGCTACCATTAGGAAATTTAAGTGTATCTTTATTTAGAGTTGTCTACTCAACATAACCTATAAACTCCTTGGGATGATTGGAACAGTGGGCGGGTTTGCATGCCAAGGAAGCTTTCTCACTACATTTAGGGTGAAGAAGTGACTAAATCAGTAGCACAGGCGCTGAGGTTCCTTCTTTGCGTTTGGATGGTAAAGAAGATCATCCTAGGGCAGCCAAGACATAACTATCTTTTCAAAACATTTATTACAACTTTGTGACCAAATTCCCACAGTTTTATCACTACATACCTGGAAAAGCAGTCGAACGCGTCATTAGCCAGCGTTGGGATGGTACACTTGGGTGTGACCGTAGTAGGCCAGAAGCCTGTAGTGAGCACGCGTACTACCAGGTCTACCGTCGGGCTACTACCCTTCGCCTGACAGTGATTTTTAAATTCCTCCATTGTCGTGTTTGATACGTTCATGTCCTTAAACATACCCTCGAGCTTCGATGTAAACTGGCAGCCGCACTCAGTCTACAGAACACAGGCGCAACGACAGTCATTAAAGAAACTTCCATGCTTCAACTTGTGAAAGCTTCAATTGGTGAAAGCTGTCGACTAGATAGTTTGTTTTGCCAGTTACGGCTTAGCATGGAGCACCACAAATGAGTCAGTATCAATACTCGCCCTCATAAGGAGGGTTGTTCTCGTTTTAAGCTAGGATTAGTGTGAAAAGTTTACAGTCAGAATGCAAGCCCGGCATGACTTGACCCCAGGTTGCGAAACAAAAACAAGCCTCCTTATGAGTTGGGCCCTGATACTGTCCCACTTGTGGTGGTCCATACAACGGCTTATCTGGTGAAAAGTGAATACCTAACCTGGCAGCTTCACCATAACAGTCAAGCTATCTTATGAGAAAAAGATTATCCCAAATGCAATGTCTGATTGGGAAAATTGTTTCCAGTCAGACTCCCGCACCATCACAGAGCAAGAGTCAGCCCACAACACAAGGTGGGGGCCACAGTTATCGAGCCACACACGCACCTTTAGTTTACTGATCATGTTCTTTTCGGAGTCGTCTGACATGCTCTTATCAAGCAGCAGTCGCTTGGCCAAATGTTGTTTGTAGTAAACCTCAAACACGTCCTTCTCCTGCAGGAATCTGAACAGCACCATGCACTTATCCAACACAATCTCAATCTCCTGATCAGACATCTGTGAACAGAACAGAGGAGCCACTATACAGTACAGTATATTTTTTTATTTCTTATATTGTTTTATGGTGAAGTGATGGGCTAGCCTTAGTAAGTATTTTGTTATCTTGCCGGTCTATAGAGCGATGGCTTAGTAGGTAGCATACTGGGCTTTCAATCAGTGGTCCCTCGTTCTATTCCCTATTCATGCAGACTCAAGAGCCAAGTAGTCAAGTTGCAGAGATGTGCCGCCACAGTAGAGTTCTCAAGTAACCTGTAGTGGCTTTACTACGCAATATAATCTAGAAATTTCCAATTTTCACAGTCGAGTGGGGTGGCAGAGTAGCTTGGTCAGTAAAAACGCGGAATTGCAATCTACGGTTTGGGAGTTAG
>Ga0224511_10002825_pt1 | contig 12022 bp, 5 predicted proteins | sample SF_May12_sed_USG_2_FD_169988 | JGI IMG/M metagenome (GOLD analysis project Ga0224511, IMG submission 169988) | Sediment microbial communities from San Francisco Bay, California, United States - SF_May12_sed_USGS_8_1 | ecosystem: Environmental > Aquatic > Marine > Sediment | place: USA... | reverse complement strand
TGGGAAAAAATAAAACATTTTTCCTACCGACCGACCCAACCCAAAAATGTAGGGTCGGTAAAGGGCAAACAAAGTATTTTTATAATTTAGGCCCGATGGTTAATAAGGCAAAAAACTTACTAAAATGTCAGTTCTGATTTTAGATTTTATGCCATAACCATGTCTAGTATAAATCTAAATGATATTTAATTTCTAAGGTTGTTATAATTTTGTAGTGTGTTCTCATAATTAATTATTCTTGCATGATTGGAGTATTTATCCTTCCTAATTCATTTCATTTGCATAACACAGACACATTGTTTAATTGATATGTTTGTTTTAAATAAATTACAAAGCATGAATCGCGTGTATTTGTACCCGATATAATCATATTGTATAAAATTTTAATGTAACTGTTAAATGTTAAACATTTTGTGTGGAAACAATAGAACATTCTTATGTGTAAACGTAACGTGCATGTGTTTATAATATGAAATTGCAATATAGAACCTAGCATGAAAACCAATTTGTTATTATTTACATGATTTACACAATAAAATGTATTTTTAAAATAACTGCTAACATTAAACAGAAAGCTAAAAAGGTTATGGAGATAAGAAACTTACGTCTAGATAAAACAATGTATTCTAGAAAATCGATTTAGGCGCGTTAAATAAAAATATCACATATGGTATATTGCCACTGCCATGATCAATTAATCGCATCCAGCAAAACAGAACAGGCCACATAAAAAGTAATGACAAAAACGACATTCATAAAATAAAGATTGTATACATTTTATAAAAAAAGATAATAAAATAAATGATTGAATAAGAAATTGCATTACTAAGTATCATCATTTAGGTATTTAGTCAATATATAGTACTTGCACCCTTAACAAAAATGTTTTGTTTTGCTAAATACCTATGAGTGCAATAAAATTACATATGACTTTTTTCAAATCACAGACAATATATAGACCTACCATTAATTATCTATTTTCGGTTGCTATAAATGTGTCTTTGTTTGGTCTGCTTTTGTAGCATTAACCTTATTACAGTCTGTACAAACAAGAGTTTTTGTTCCATCATGGACTTTGCAACTGAAAGAAAAAATGTTGTATTTTATAGACTCCTAAACAAAGCAAGCAATTGCGGCCATAAAGTAAGTTTATGGGCTTAATAAATGTATAAGAAAATCATTTCTGCTACATTGTCTACTTGTTATTAAAAATCATCATTTTTAAACACTATTGTACATTTTGAATCCTTGTTACAGAAAAGGAGAAACAAAATTAAATATATACAAAATAGTTTTGTCACTGAAATATGTATAATTGACAACATGGATGTAAAAATCGTCACCGAAGAGAGACTATGTACACGCTCATGAGCGTTTTTCTCTATTCTGATACCTTTATTTCAACATGCATTTGATTGACAGAATATTTACTCTTATACTTTTGTTTAAATCATTCATTTATTTTCCACATATAGATCTCACAAATATTAGTATCTTATTTGTACTAACTTTTTGATGTCAATAAATGTGTATTGTCTGAAATAAATATTGTTTAAACTAAAACGTCACCGGGAGTGAAGGTCGTTGGTACTGTGTGTTGGTTGCCTCGTGTTGGCTGCGGTTGGAACTATAATGAAAGTCATTCCGACAATAACAGCAGATAATTCGATTCATCTATGATAGACAAAAAGTATTTGAGTGTTCTCCAAGCAGTTTACAACTGCAATAATGAGATAGCATTTGTTCTTTTGTAGTAACATTGCTAGTGTCTCAGTTTGTAAAATAACCATAAGAAGCACAGCTTTAACTTTTAGAAGCCACTAGGAAAAGTGTGAACGATTGCCCAAAAGTGTGTGCGTTTGCCAATAATTGGAGTGTGTACGTTTGCCAAACAGCTGATGTATCCTGAACTTTCAATTTTCTTTAATATGATGTTAAAACTATGCACTCATCATTATTTAACATAAATACTTTCTCAAATAATGTATACAAAGATATTTTTTGAGTTATAAAGGTTTTTCCACATATTTCACAACACATGACCTACTTTCGTTTCTCGCTTCGAAAGTTGTGTTTGAATGTTCTAAGAACTACAAAACATCTGTGAGCATGTTATACACCGATAAAAAGCTGAAAGTGCGAGATCTTCGATAGGCTTTTTATTATTTTAATACAAAAATGTTTTCCTACAGAAATCGTCAAAACATTACCTTGTTGCCGGCAATTCTGCCTTGAAAATTCCGTGTACGTTTGTAATTGCGGTCACGTGATTTTTCTTGTTCACTCCCATTGTATAAAAGGGTTTTTGTAGCACATAGCCGTATGCGCACACTTAACATTATACCTAACTTATTATGTACATCCTAAATGCCCACCAAGAGTCAAGAGTCTAAAATAGTACACACTGAACAAGTAAAAAGTCCGTATATTTATCCAGCACCTTTCAGCGGCGTGAACTTACTCCATCGCAATGAAGTCAGCATTCTTATGTCCATTCATGAATTAAACGTTGTGATGGCTTACTACTTGCGTCTTTTTTGTTATTAATGTTTTGTCAATCATGTGGATCATATTTACGTTATATGTGTAATATGGTGATTAACTGAACCCGTTCAAATTATGATTCATGAAAATATATGTTTTTCTCTTTTAAGACGCGTTCATGTTTACTTATTCAGTACTTACAGACTACAATGTAATGATAGCTGTTTATTGATTACGTTTAACATTGCCAGAATATTTTATTGTTTGCGGTATCTTTTGTTTTTGCAATTTATTTTATCACGTTGATCTTATGGCGTTCGAACTAGAATGTTTTATCGACACGAGAAGGTTTTACGAGTAAATACGACACTGGATGACCCTTCTATATAGACACCAAAACCAATTATAAAGTAAATAATTGTATTATACATACACTGCATTATTGTTTTAATACGAATATAATTGAAAACCGAATCAAAGTAAACTAGCCTCAAGCCTCTATGCCACCAGCGCGTTTCCGCGCTTTGATTTCTATGGGGCTAGCGGAATTATATACACGTTTGACCTAAATTATTATATAAATGCAATTATATAACTTAATTATCTGAGATTTCTTCTCCCTTCTTATGTAAATTTAACAAACGTTTAGACCACAAGGTATAGACATGATAATGTTTTTTCGCTGCGTACTCAATTTTGTTTGCTTACTTTTTATATTATTCAGTGTATATCGTTTAAACACATATGCCAAAATGTGGATATATAATATTTGATTACATGTACGCAAATTCAAAACACATTTATTGCTATACTAACACAAAACGTATTTATTTTGTCGCCCCATGTCTGCGTCTGCAATTACCCATTTAATGATGTGGACATTATACTTGTTTGTGTATAAACTTCCACCACTAAAATGATTGATTAAACTGGTTTCAACAATAGTTTCGACAGGGTCCACGACATTACGACTTTAACTAAAAAAACTATATCTACATAAGTTATGTCCAACTGCTATATGATACATTTTATTTGTTAAACATCATATTAAAATATATAACAGAAAAAGTTGTTATTTATCTAAACAGTATTAATTTAAAATTAGTTTTGTAAATGGATTATCGTAAACGACCAACATTACGATTACGTGTGCTTACATCAATTCCACAGAACTTGGGTTCGCTAGACTTTGCTTTGCTCGATTCTCCTAAAACACTTCGTTTCGCTCGCACAGAACAAAGAATCTGAAGCATACATTATACAATCATTTTAAAGAACAATATAACACGTCATCGAAAGCGAGACATCCATTTTTGTATCATTAAAAATACTATATACAACTAAACAGTTGAATTACATACTGACATGCATATGACTAAGCTGTTTATGTGTTCCTGGTGTAAATGGAAAACTCTATAATAACAAGGACGTAGTGCAGGAAAGCTACAAGGGATGTTCAATATATAATGAGACTGTGCTCATAACTTTTACGATTTACAAAATACAAAGATACACGTATTACAATCATGAATATAAATAAATTTTGTAGTAAACCTCCAAAAATAAAACAGTTTCATCAAGCGCTTATGAAATGGCAGCCATGACAACATGGCCATGTTGCACTTATCACCCCCCCACACTTTTTAACGTCACAACGTTATTTAGCAGTTATCACACACTCATGTCATAGAATATAAAAAATACGACAATAATATTGTTCTAATTGTTTGATGAAATAACACAAATTGGTTCATGAAATATTTTAAACATTTAAAATATAAGTTTTTCTAAAATAAAACTAACGTTCCGGCTATAATTATCAAATTATTAATGCCCCTTAGTTAACTGTAAAAATGGCAACGTCTGTACGACGTCTTCTTTGTCTGACACTACTCTGTATTTTCTAGTGTGCTTATTTGTGCTTCAAAACGGTTTTTTGATTATACATTAAACCTTTTATTTTTAGAACATGTGTTTAAGTTTTGTAATAATCAGAAAAATAATAGTTTTTGTTTGTTTTTCCTCATAAAAACACAACATAATATCTGACTATTTGGCAAGTGTCAATATGCATCTGAGTGTTGACGTTTCTGTCATTGTGTGCATATATCTTTTAAAGGTCATATTTCAATACCTAATGTTAACATGTCTTGATATTTGCAATATACTTTGCGAACACATGATTTATATGATTCGTAAGTTTTATTCAAAACAACCATATATGCGCATTATATTTTTTGTCATTAAAAATGGCATTTTCACATTTTTGTGGATGGGGCGATAGTGCGTTACTATATTAATTGAAACTGATGCTATTCCTAGATTGTTTGTCATTGGCCTATACAATTTGGAAAAATAGTAGGAAATACGTTATATTTTACAATAATATTGAGTTTTATTCTAATTTGAGGCGAAACAAAAAGTTATAAGCACTGTCTCATTATTTATTGAACAGCCCTTGTATCTTTTTAGTGTTTCATATTATTGTGCGTTTAAATGTAAATGAATCAAGATTTTGATTTACATGAAGGGTCATATACATACTTGAAAAAATGAGAAAGCACTGCTGATTCTGTTGTTTGCTATCAGGTAGTAACTATACGTAATTGTACATGTATGTCTTAATGTAAACAATATTTTACTGAGCAAACATGTAATTTGAGTTCGTCTATAAAATAGTTTGCGATCGCACAAGCACACAGAAACAAGTGACTATCCTGCCTGTGACAATCATTCTCACGCCTTTAATCACTGCCTAAATTGACAGCGACACACAATTATTAAATGACTAAATGTTCAGTAAGAGTTTGTCACTTAAAACATAACCATTGTAGTCATTTTCAATTGGCAACGTCCCTTATGTGTACAAACTTACTTACCGTGTAACCAATCTTTGTCACGTTGTTGTCTAGTAAGTTTTGCTCCCGGAGTGATGTATCATTCCGAAACGAAGCCTGGGTTGTATATGCAATGAAATCGCTCAAACGTAAAGATCGATCAATGCTTAGCTTAGAAGAGAGAGCCCATTCAATTTGATACAGCAGTGACTGCCCACTTAGAGGCCGAATGTCACAATAATAGATGTTCTCCCCTGACTTTCCAGGAGGATATATAAGGTCTGCCACTAAAATTGGACGTCCAAGAAGCGATACGTCCGGTGCAGGGATGGTTACTGATAATTTGAAACAAATACAAACAAGGATAACCTAAACGTTGACTATGTATCATATACGCCCGTTTGATACTGATTGACCTATAAATCTCAGTGTACAAGGGCATGATTTCGCAGATTATATTGTTTGATTTGTACCCCTTTGTGGACATCGGTTAACACGAATTTTAAAATTGACAATGACCATGTTAAATTTTTACCACAATTTCAGTACTAAACTTTATAATTTGGAAATGAAAAAGTAGCAAAAAAATAATTTTAATGTGGTATAGTTTGTTGGTAATAAAATATAAAAAGAAACAATAAAACGTAAAAATATACACTCGCCTGTTTCATTTGTCAGCTTTTCTGAAACGTAAAATGCAAAATCTGGTTATTTAAACCACATCATAAACAGCAGAAAAATCGAATGTGAAAATTATAATTTGGGTGCTACTTGACTGCTATATCTACGACTTTAATTAAGTTGTCTTACAATGTGTTTCTTTACAAATGCAAGACTTTAGTTGTTTTTCGTTCAACAAAAGTTATTTCGAAGACATTTTTAAAACGGTGTGAGAAAGTCTGCAAACCGCCTTTATGAAACTGAAAATGATTTGAATTCATTTTTAAATAAATATCTAAACAAGATGGCCCAAAAGGCCCTAGGTCGCTCACCTGAGGAAAAGGTCAAGGGTCAAGGTGAAGCCATTTACAGAGGACCACTAATGCTGTCCACCAAATATTGGCAGAGGACCTCTAGATGATGTTATATACCAAATATGAAAGCTCTGGGCCTTGAAGTTTCAGACAAGATTTTTGAAAGTTGCATTTTGAAAACCTATTTTTTGACCCCGTGACCTATTTATGCAACCAATCAGAACCATTTGAACAATTTTGGTAGAGGACTACCCAGGGACCATTGCTGTTGAGTTTGGTAAAATTCCCATAAGAGGTTCAAGATAAGAAGTCGTTTGAACTTTTCCTTATATAATTCAATGTAAAATTGTGACCCCCGGGGCGGGGCCAATTTTGACCCCAGGGGCATAGTTTGAACAACCTTGGTAGAGGACCTCTGGATAATGCTATATACCAAATATATAAGCTCTAGGCCTTGTAGTTTCAGACAAGAAGATTTTTGAAAATTGAATTTTGAAAACCTATTTTTTGACCCCGTGACCTACTTATGCAACCAATCAGAACCATTTGCACAACTTTGGTAGGGGACCACACAGGGATCATTCCTGTAAAGTTTGGTCCAAATCCAATGAGTGGTTTCAGAGGAGAAGATGTTAAAGTAAAAAGTTTTTTGACGACGCACCACGGACGACGGACGACGCACGACGACGGACGACGGACAAAGGCCGGTCACAATAGCTTTGTGCTCAGGCGAGCTAAAAACTAAAAACAAGGTATAGACGTAATCGCGGTTTGACAATTTGAATTTTAGGGTTGAATTTACGAGCATTGCTAAATGCGTTAACTGTGTAAACAAGTATTAATGATAACAATATTATCGTATTTCTTTTTGCAGGTGCGCGTGTTAACTTTTCGTGAAATAAGCTATTTTAGGTGGAAACCAAACGGCACTTTTTGTTCATAATCTCACATTTAAAACATAAATGATTTGTCATCTTGGTTTTGTCGATAAAAAACATTTTATGCCAAAAATTAAAAAATACAAATGCTCCTTTATTATGGGTTATTAATACGTTGACGGTAAAAAAGGTTTGGAAAGACTCACGTAGCGGGCGTAGAAATATTTGATCCTTTATATGAACATTTATCACAGTATAAAATAACAAATACCCATATCTTACAGAGACGTTCAAATATGCCTTTTTACATGGACTTTGTTACCTAAAATTGCATTGAATGTCCATGTAAAATACAACAACCAATGGTGATATTTTCGTAAGAACAATAATTAGTTTTATAAATGTTTGTTTTATTCGGTTAAGCAATAAATTATGGGTAAATATTACAGATAAACCGGTTAATGAAACATGCTTCCTTTTTGCATCAATAGTTTTTTTAACATTTGATTTCTCACCAGCATAGAATTTTCACTGTGTCAAAAAAAGCAAACAGTCGACATTTCGAAATAAAAGTCGAGTGTTTCATCCAGATCTAATGAGAAGATTATATGTTGCAACTTTTACAAGATAGGCCAGCATTCTAAGTGTCGAACGCACGCTTGTTGCAACAGTAGTGAGTAGACATACTCTGGTAAACATGCGTAAAGAGCTCAGACATGACAACAGAAAAAAGAAAACAAATGTTACATCGGGATACGATTCCATGTAATCATGATTCACAGCCCTAAACGTTAACCACTGAGCCAATTTTCCATACATCAACGCAGTGAACAATTAGTTAACTCAATCTGCTCTTATTTTATGAAAGTTTTTACATAGGTATTTATAGATCTATACGAACAATTTCGAAGATTAATGAGAAAAAGTGCAAGGTCAAACAAATAGTCAATAACTTAATTTAATCCGCAAAAAAATAACATAAAACAAGTCAATAGGCTACTTCATCGGCACAAACATAGTTTATCTCAACCGAAATGTCTCTTACACTGAAAACTAAGGACTACCCTATTTGTATTGTATATTTTATAAACTACTAAAGAACCCATAACCATATTTTACAGATGTTTTAAAATGTTAAATCATTATGATTTTAAAATTGATGTAGCCCATGCGAATCTTGATATTTTTGAAACAATATATGATCCCAATTAACATCTTTAATCTATTTATATCGAACTAAACAAACTGCTTGACAAGCATGCCCCCCCCCTAAAATTGAAAAGCGTTAAGCGATATTAACAAACTTGATGGTACTCGGATAATGTTAAACAGGCCTGATGTCTGAGGAATAAGTACAACTCTTATTGGCCACAGTATAAATTGTGGCGAAATAAATGTAGCAGTTTAATCACAAATGCAAAGAAGGACTATTTCCCAAAGCTTTGCAAAATAAAAATGAAGCTAAATATATATGGAAACATATCAAATCAGCGTCTAATGAAGTCAATAAATCGTCGATACTTCCTAGTACTATAACTATAGACAATTTTAATGTAACGGGTAAACAAAATGTTGCGAATGCCATCACTATTTATTTTGTGAATATTTCTAAATGTGTAAATATGTTTCATTTCAATGAAACTTATTTTAATGACTTAAAGACCTTTTTAAACAACAAACTTGGCGATAACGGTTTTCGATAAATTTTATATAACTGCATCTAAGGTAAGCATGTGTATTGATCAGTTAATCACAAACAAGTCAGCTGTTATTGATGGTATAGGGCCTAAAACATAAAGAGTTTCTTAAACAGCCATTAAAAGCTCTCATAAATACTTTTATTTCCCGGGAAAGTTGCCTGACTTGCTGATAGTTGCTAATGTGGTTCCCTTATTTAAAGACGAAGCAGTGGAAGATGCGAAAAACTATAGAGGAATTTCCGTTTTACCAACGATATCCAAGCTCTATGAAAAACACATTGCAAATCAATTATATGTATATCTAGAAACTACATGTTTACTGCAGAAAACGCAATCAGAGTTTCGAACGCACCACTCTTGTCAATTTGTACGAATAAATATTGATGACTCATGGCTTAAATGCATTGATAAAGGTTACTCAATAGACTCTGTTTTCATTTATTGTATGCTGATGATACTACTTGTCAAGAATATGATAAATGTCTTTTAACTATTCAAGCAAACTTACATACATAGTGTAACACTAACAGCATGATAATACACCCTACAAAAACAACATACATGGCCATAGGCACACCACGTAAATATAAACACAATTGCAACATGTCTCTGTCTATTTTAGGTTATAGTATGTGTAATGTTCAAACTCAAAAACTCCTAGGTCTTTATGTTGCCAACACTCTTTAATGGAAACCCAATATAGATTCAGTATGTGCTAAAATGTCTACTATAATTTTTGTTCTTAAAAAAATTACCTAACAATTGAAGTGAGAAAACTCTTTTACAATGGCTATATTGCTTCTTTGGTTGATTAAGCATGTATTAACTGGAGCCATGCTGCCAAATCAGAACTTGTTAGGTTAAACAATCTCCAAAAACGTGCTTGCACATACATTCTAAATAAAAAAGTTAAAACAACTACATAATTAACAAAGCTCATAAAGACCTCTATTTACTTTCCTTCACTAACATAGATCGTTATTATACATCTGTTATGGTCTTTAAAGCACTTCACAATCTCACACCAGCATAAATATATATATATGACTTAATAGATGTATCTCTATCACTAAATGACAACTACAGTTTAAGATCTTACAGTAAGGAAAACTTAAAAATATACACTTTTCCAAATGCTAACTATTTTAAACAAATTTCAGCTATACCAGCATAAATGTGTTAAACAAAATTCCTCCATCGATTAAAACATCTAACAACATGAATACCTTTAAGAGTAAATTAAAAGCGCATTGAAACTCCCAAACTTAGATCCAGTTTTTTAATCATTCGTCATCTTACTTATTGATTTATGTCTGTATGTCTATCAGTTTCAGACTACTTATTACACTGTATGTCAATTATTTAAATGAGTGTTGTTTGATTGCTGTTTGTGTTGTATATTTAACTCCTGTAGATCAATATATGATTATTATGCATTTCACTTCTGCTTTCACTTTTGCTTTGAGTATATGTTTGTTTGCTTAAGTTTTTGTTGTGTGATTTTCATTACAATTTTTATCTAATTGACAATTAACTTAATTTCTAATTATTTATTTCATCATTTTGTTGAATAACAAACTATCCTTGTAAACTAAAGATGTTGTTATAATAATAATAATAATAATAATAATAATAATAATAATAATAATAATAATAATAATAATAATAATAATAATAATAGTTATTATTATAATCAAAAAAAATATATTGCATGAAATATTGAAATGTCTTCATATACAACAAGGCATTCAACTTTATTTGCTGTGGCGTAAACAGTACTGAACGTTAAAATTTGCTTAACATATTCTTAAATGTATTTCTATCAAAGTGTTGTGAATATATGATAAAATCAAAATCAATGAAGAAGTATGTTTAAGAAAAATGTTAATGATAGTTATAAAGCGAATGCTATGAGTTTACAATGACCAATAGTAAAATTATGCTCTAGTAAATCTATTTTTTAAAAACCATACCTGAAACTAGATTCAGCAGAATCAGACAAAACAACAGCCTGAAATCCATCCTTAATACCTATATTGTCTTGATACAGTTCACTTAATATAGGCAGTTAAATACATGTCACGCCCATTACAACGCGAACATGTCAATGCTTTGTAACTCCTCCAACGTTTCATTAGAGTAAACCAGACTTTCAGCTCTAACACAAGCCCGATGAATAGGCGTTTATCGTCTCAAATAGCAATCTGCATTAAAATAGTTTGTATCTTTCACCTAAAAATTATACTGAACCAAACAATGAACGCACCATGTTGTTTTTTGAATAACTGTTTTGTTATATGCACCTTTTTACCGAAATTAAAACTACAGCTTTATGGCATCAGTGTTCAAGTTCCAAACCAGTTTTTGCCATGATTTTCTCGCGCAACGACGTATTTCATCACGTGCTAACCGTTTTGCGAGTGCACGTGAAAGTCGGGTAGTTTGGTTATGTAAAAAAATATTTTGCATTACTGTATTGATAAAGGAAACTTTAAAAGGAAAGGGTAGTGCTAAATATGCTGAGAAATAATTAATATTGAAAACACTACACACGCAAATCCATTACTCGAGTTTTGCCAGTCGCATCGAGACGTCGCACATGGATTGATTATTTTGTATACCACAATACACAGATAATGGTTAATTTTTTTACAAACAGAGAGTTAAGTGTACAATTACAACTGAAACGTTATTACATTTTTAGAATAAATCTTTATTTTTGTGAGAACGTCAACGTCTGATTTATTCCTTAATGGTAATTGTAAGGTATGTTTGACGTCACCGCGTTAAGACAAGAACAGTACAGCAACAAATTAAGTGAACTTACGCGCCCAGCTACTCAGATTTGCCACAAAAGGTTTAAGAAACCACGTGTTCCAATCAGCCCAAAGACTGGGATAAACGAGATGCGGGTACGTAATATCCGTCAACGCCGACCGTTCGTAGGTCTAGTATAAACGAAACGTAATTGTCAAGCCCGGCTACATTAGTGTCAGGAAAGCAGCCCGCAATGAGCAGGTCCGCGCATTTTTCAAGACGGTATAAGGTAGTGGGTATATGTTAATACTACTTAGTATTGAATATATATTAGCAAGTCTTATTGAAATGTGTCAAATTGTCGCGCATGCGCAACGTGAAGTAACGCCATC
>Ga0224511_10002824_pt1 | contig 12027 bp, 3 predicted proteins | sample SF_May12_sed_USG_2_FD_169988 | JGI IMG/M metagenome (GOLD analysis project Ga0224511, IMG submission 169988) | Sediment microbial communities from San Francisco Bay, California, United States - SF_May12_sed_USGS_8_1 | ecosystem: Environmental > Aquatic > Marine > Sediment | place: USA... | reverse complement strand
CATACAGCAAAATTGCAACTGTTCTACAATTTTATTTTTATAAAAAAGTTACCTTGTACAAGAAAATACGTTGATCCTTCACCAGCGTTTTTATTACGACTGTATTTCGCTCCGTTCCCCACCCTGCAGGTGTAGATTCCACTGTCCTGATACGTCAGGTTCCCAAGATGAAGAACCTTTGACCCAGGGAATCGTCTTAGAACAGACGCGTGACCCGGCCACGTGTGTTCCCACGTGACGTATGTGTAGTTGTTAGGCACACCAGACGCCTCACATGTCAAATCTGCTGAGTGTGCCATGGTCGACGTGTTTGTAGCTTTCACCAAAACATCTGGGATATCTGAAAACAAAACTTGCTTAAACATACTAATTATTAAAAATGGAATTTGGTCGGTTTGGAAAGAGAAATCAATTTTATTCAGAAACTGAACATAATTTAGTTTCGACTAATAAAATGTATACGAATAAATACTTACACTGCACTTCTAAATGTGTGTCGCTGCTGCTACTTTGAACTTCATTTGTTGCTGTACATCGATACGTGCCCGAGTCATTTCTGGATGCCGAATTAATGACGTACTGGAGGGTGTTATTATTCGTTGTGATACCGGACACCACCTGCTTGCCGTTGTGGTGTAGTGAGATCGTTGATACTGGTTTACTAGACACTGTGCAGCTTAATTGTCCCGGCTGGGTTTCTTCTATGACCGACGCAAATACGGTTACTTGTGGCGGGTCTTTGTAAAATAGACAAATACAATCATATAGTTTTGTTTGTCTACATTGGCAGTTTGTAAGATATATATACGGAAACAAGTTTAGTCAGTATTTTGATATATCAACTTTATCCCTTAACATTCAGTTACATGATAAATATATGAATTTAGTGCGCACTTTAACATTCATGCACCTTTTACAATTTTGCAAATTGCACGCGCAATGCATGCTCAGAGAAATCATTTCTCAAATCAAATAAAAGATGTCAAAATCTAAGCCACATGTGCGCATGAATAAGACGTATTCGCTTTAATAAGTCATACATTATTTTTATTATTTTTAACTTGACGCCATTCAGATATGATTTTCATTATTTGATCCGCAAAAGGCATTGGGTATGGTTTACGACGAAACATACACTGGCTGGATTTCTTCTACGACTGGTGCCAATACGGTTACTCGTGGCGGGTCTTTGTTAAATAGACAAATACAATCATGTATTTTTGTCTAAAGAAGCAGTTTGTAAGATCTATTTATCACTTAATGAATTCGTTACTAGACAACTGGTAACATTGTTTTGTCCATGTATGTAAAGGTTTATATTACAACACCTTATGTACGAATCGTACTCAACAGCTTTGACAATGCATTTAAATATGTGAACTAAACAACATGGAAATGCACATTCGGTTTCAATAAAGAAGAAACATAAATCAACACACCTTTCAAATATGTTTATGTACAGAACGTAGACACATGTCAATGCATATAATTTACACACACAATCACGCTACTACGCGTGTGTTTTAAAAATAAATGGGTGTTTCCTGCGGTATGTGCGTTAGTTGGGGTCAAAAATGTTTACAATCTTCAATAGAAATCAAAGGATATAATATGAATTGAAGAGATTTAAGCCTAAATAATATCTATTTTCAATAGAACAACTTCTTTGACAACTTCAATTCTACCAACGTACATTTACCCGAGCTTTAACTGACCATCTTGGGAAGGTTGTGTCACAATATAGAAATTTGGTTTTCTCACATCTCGGATAGAGGTATCCCGTGAGTTCACCTATAAATGATATACGTAACACGGACTCTAGGGTCGCAGATAAGAAGCCCGGATTTTGGCTGTATAGCACATTAATGTTCTTGCTAGTAATAGTTATTGATGAAGTTAGTGCATTATTGATATTAATAGGTTAATAGAACTACTTCTAATTACTATGGTAACATGTTACCTTACTTTGGCACAACTATATTTAGCTAACCAAATCACAAATGATCCCTGGGTGGTCCCCTACCAAAATTGTTCAAATTGTTTTAGTTGGTTGAATACGTAGGTCACAGGGTAAAACAATAGGTTTTCAAAAATCTTTTTGTCTGAAACTTTAAGGCCCATCTAGTCGTCCTCTACCAAAGTTGTTCAAGTTATGTCCCTGGGGTCAAATTTGACCCCGCCCCGGAGGGCACAATTTTACATTGAATTATATAAGGAAAACTTCAAATGACTTCTCATCTTGAACCACTAATGGGAATTTGACACCAAACTAAACAGGAATGATCCCTGGGTGGTCATCTACCAACATTTTTGAAATGATTCGGATTGGTTGCATAAGTAGGTCATGGGGTCAAAATATAGATTTTTAAAATGCAACATTCAAAAACAATAATTAAAAAAAATAAAAATATATCTATATAATATACTTTTCATGTTTAATATATAGCATCATCTAGAAGTCCTCTACCAAATTTGTTCAAATTATGCCCCGGGGGTCACAATTTTACATTGCATTATATAAGGACATTTTCAAATCCTATTGAACTGCTAATGGAAATTTGACTAAACTCAACAGAAATGGGCCCTGGTTGGTCCTCTACCAGAATTGTTCAAATGGTTTTGATTGGTTGCATAAGTTCACGGGGTCAAAATTTAGGTTTTCAAAATGCAATATTAAAACATCTTCTTGTCTGAAACTACAAGGCCCATAGCTTTCATATTTGATATAGAACATCATCTAGAGGTCTTCTACTAATATTTGGTGGACAACAATATTAGTTCTCTGTGATGGCTCCACTGTGACCTTTGACCTTTTCCTTAGGTGAACCACCCAGGGCCCTTTTGACCCTCTTGTTTTTTACACTGTTGACTCAACAACATTTCGCTTAACCAATAGTGATATGCAACCGCAAAAATATATCGGAGATTTCCGCCACTTGTAATAACAATTGACATTGCATGCGAGAAGAAAAGTTAGAGTTCCGCATATCGGAGCATTATACTCCCGAGGATGAGCCGATCGATAAATTATTGGTTAAAACTTTACTTGAGTTTAACCTTTGCATTCATATGTTCATTTACTGATCGTAACCAGTCTTTCTACCAAGAGAAATGACTGTCACTCATAAACTTTTTAAGATATTGAGCGGACACGGTTTTTGCATAAAATGCTACTGTGACCTTGAGCTAAATATGTATAGGGATCATCTTCTGAGAATGACCAATCTTTCAACAAAGTACCATGACTGTCACTCAGAAACTTTTAAAGATATAGAGCGGACATGGTTTTTGCATAAAATGTTACTTTGACCTTGACATTTGACTTAGTGACCACAAATTTATAGGGGTCATCTACTGACCATGACCAATCTTCCTACCAAGAAAAATGACTGTCATTTATAAACTTTTCAAGATATTAAGCGGACATAGTTTTTGCATAAATGCTACTGTAACCTTGACACTTGACATAGTAACCTCAAAATTTATAGGGGTCATCTTCTGAGTATGACCAATATTTCTACCAAGAATGACTGTCAGTCATAAACTTTTCAAGATATTGAGCGGATTCGGTTTTCGCATAAATTGCTACTGTGACCTTGACCTTTGACCTAGTGAACACAAAATGTATAGGGGTCATCTACTGAGTATGACAAAACTTCATACTAAGTACCATGACTGTCACTCAGAAACTTTTCAAGACATTGAGCAGACATGGTTTTTGCATAAAATTCTAGTGTGACCTTGACCTTTGACAGAGTGAACTCAAAATTTATAGGAGTCATCTACTGACCATGGCCAATCTACCTACTAAGTACCATGACTGTCACTAAGAAACTTTTTAAGATATTGAGCGGACATAATGTGGCTAACGGACGGACAGACAGACGGACGGACAGACGGACGTCATACCATAATATATCCAAAGGTCCACTTTGGGCGTATAAAAATATAATTTTGCCACGGTCAGTCAATGGTATGACTTAAATTTCGCTGCTGATCGAGCCCGGCTGCGTTTGCTACTATTAAATTCAATTTCAAAGGATTTCTAAAAAAAGGTCGAGGTATGTGCCAATTTTCTGTAGTTACAGAGAGTAGAGTCTAAAGAAAATTCAAGCTTTCCTCATTTTTTCTATTAAGATGAATCGTTGCTTTTCAGTTTTCATTCAGATTCATTTATTGTAATTTAAGTTTGCGTTTTCGAATTTAACATGCCTTGGGATAACTTGAACTCGTACAAATTCAGGGAAGGGACTTAAGTTAGTTTATATGAGTAGGAGTTATGTATAATTGTATGACTGAGGGTAAAAAACCAGTTTGAAAGTTATTGTTGACGGGATGCCTGAATACCCTGTGTTTTGATACTAAGACCTTGAATTCTGCATACAAATTGTGCATCAAGCAATTATTATTTTATTAACTGCTATTATTTTACTAGTCTCAGCACTGATGCCACATAACGTTTTACAGTGAATTTTACGCCCATATAGTATCAGTTTTTTAAATCTTTGTTAGTTAACCAGTTGCGTTTACTCAGGTTTGAAAACGACCAATCTCGGAGATAATAAAACCAACGGTTAAAAGTAAGCATTTATTGGATATTTCAAAACATCTGTAGTTCAAAGATGAAGGTGTTTAGTCAAATACCAATAAATCAGAACATTAATTCTCAGAAAGTTTCTAAATGGTGCATCAGAACTCACCATTTTGGAAGAGCATATCGCATTGTTGAGTGTGTTAAGGGGCATTGGTAATAACTCGAACGTTCAATACCGATAAGTTCTGAGGCTAGAGTTATGAAGGTCAGAACTGCTGTCTTACAGTTGATACTGATAACTTATAAGCAACATAAAACAGCCATATGCACAATTCACCAATTAATAATTTAGCATGTGCTTGCAACAAAAGTAATTATACATGCTTTATACAGTTAGAAATGATGACAACAAAGTAAAAAAGGGAGAATGGTTTGCACCATTATGATTTTTTTATTTTATACTTATTAGATATATTGTTTTTTTATTACCAAACAAAGAAGTATTTGGATTGAATGTCAAATTATTTCTGCACAATCTGCAATGTTTATTGTTTTGTAAGAAACAAACAGTTCTGTAAGAGTAAAATATGTTTGTAATTTAAACGCATATGGTTGTTTTAAGTTTATCACGGCTTTTAAATAAAAACACAGTTGAACAGTTGATTTCGTTAAGACTCCTTGGGATACTGGGTCGCTCACCTGAGTCTCCTTGCCCTAGTTGTCTAGCTAAGTGCAGCCACTTAATTTATGTTGAAAGAGGTTTAGCCAAAGATAATACCTTTGTAGTGCTCATCAAATGATAATAAAAAGTAGAACATTCACTCGATTAATGTTTATCCTTATCAGTTATTTAGTTCTGCAAACTATTAAACTAAATATATACAATTACAACTAGCAGTTGTCTGAGTAAATTAAGAACGAATTTCAATTGAAATAAAAATGTAAGGTTTAAGTGTCATGGTACACATAAAAGGAACCCCATATAATTAGTTATTACTCCTTTTAGTTTTCAGAATATTTAGTCACCAAAAAAAGCTTTCAAATAATATAAGTTCTCACAGTTGAAGGGTTGCAACTCCAACACTAATGTTTATGTTGAACGGCAGGAATATAAAATAGTAAGAACAGGTTTGTTTGTTGTTTTTTTTTGTTTTAATTTTAATGTCATACAATTCATTATTTTTCTAATAATAAATATAATCATTGCTTTCGAAGCATGTATCATTAGTTTGCAGAAATGCAAAAAATATTATACAATAATCAACACCTGTATTAAAAGCAGCTGCTACGGCCCATTTTTGTACTGACGTGTGCGTACACATGTGAACACCGCCTTATCAGTAAAAAGTACTGAAGTCCAGACGTTTAAGGTCCATTTTACAGTGTACATGGTATCTGGCCTATTGTAGATGTGTCTGGGTGTGGTTATTCGTCATTGGAATGAGATTTGTCCAGTCCAAATGTCACCATCATGGAGACGGTTCCAAAAGGTTAAAGCAGCTGTCCTCCAGTTGCTTAAAAATAAAAAATGGAAAGAAATAACGTTACATTCTGGTCCAGTTATATTCAGTGGAGAACTCTTTTGTACTGACCCCTTAATACAGTTGATAAATCGTCGGTAAAACATAGTTTTTCGTTGCATAATCTACTGCGTTGCTAACGCAGTAGCCGTTTTGTACAGAAGACATATCTCGATGGCAGAAAAGCGAATTGTCTGTTTTCAAGGCAAAAATGTGAAAATATGTATTTTTTATTTCTAACAACTATTATCTATATTTGAAGAGATTTTAAAAAAAATGTAACTAATGATTTGTTATGTATATTTTGGAGGACAGCTGCTTTAAGGTAGAAAACCCAACTCATTAAGCAACCTGGATCTCTTTCTGGAGGGGTGTGACATCATGCTTGAAGAACAATCAAACGGTCGTCTGGGTTCGTGGTAGTCCTTTGACGACCTGCACCATGTGTAAAAATAACATTTCACTGCGTCTGAAAACGATTCCACATTACTGCTACTACGACATTTGACATGTCAGGATGACATGCATCGTGACGTCAGAACGCTTCTGCTTCAGGCATTCCAACTCCCCTACTCAAATTTTAAATTCCCAATCGTTGTCTCAAACAATTATTCGCCATTGCATACAACTTTCCAAAAGAGGAATTTTGTTGCAAGTGTAGGGCTTAATCATGTTGAAAAAGTTAAGGTTGCAAAACACCCCTGTTTTCGAGGTTAGTCACTCGCAGCATACAAAACGTCACAAATAGTCGCCTTTTAAAATTGTTACTTTACAAAACCGTAAACGAAGAGGAAACCTAACAAGATTAGACTGATTCAACGTATTTTTGTATCATTAAAAAGGCATGTTTATGTGAATACATGTACTTGCATTTTCATTCAAACTATGACTGACTGACTAATTTCTTTGTCTTGAGACATTTTCTATAATGTCTTGATATTATCTATAATGATGCTAACTTTCTGTTTTGACAACAGCAACATTCATGGCTTAATGGCTTTCTGGACAGATGTGATCGTCTGAGCTCTCGAACAGACAAAAATCCCCCTAACCCTAACCCTTACATACTCGGACCAGTGACCTTCCAAAATTTCGGAATTTTCAAGAAAAGCATTGGGACTAACAACAAATTGCTTGGTTTATAGATCAAATATAGCAATTTGGTCCAAAATATTTTTTTGTGGGGGGGGGGATTAAAAGTGTAAAACCAATAATATAATGTTTAACACTTATTTGTTATCAAGTAAAGTGATGTAAACTTCATGTTATGGTGACGAAAGGTGTTTTCTTAGTATTTTCTTGTTTGCAAGTGTGTAAACAATAATCAGTGAGCTATTAGGGCCACTATGCTTGAAGATATGTTTTAAATTATCATTTATTGTTATATTTTACGTTTGTGTTATTATGTCATTACTATGGTGACCGTTATTTATAATTAAATATTTGTTACTGCCATGTCACAATATTCCAATAGATTACCAAACTTTAATTTAGTTATTCATCTTTACTCATGGTGGTGGTAGAACAACCCGGAGTGAACACGGGATATATTTTGGCAAGAACCCGTGTGTTTTAAAAAGAAACAATCCTATTCTTCTGTTATGCAAAAATTGAAATTTTCTTACGCGAAATCATGGAAGTGATTGTCGTTGAGTTTTTTTCTTCACGTTGTTCGCGTGTAACGGTCAATGATCTTCATATTTTCTAAATAAACATGTCAACCAACAAATGGTCATGACAGCAAGGTTCAAAAATGAAGGCGCGCAATTGTCATACAGCCAAATGCAACTAAACAAAGTGGCGACGAAGTATGCGCTTAAGGCCAAATCTTACTGCATTCAGACAATAAAATAATTAGAAGAACGAACACCTTTTAAATTTATATTACCTGCATGACTTTACAGAAACAATCTTGCTATGAACTCTACTACGGGGGACCGTAGGTTTGCTTGTACAATAATGCATACAACATTAAACCAACAAACTAAATGCAATCTGATACATGCTCCTAATACATGCGCCAAGACGTGAAGCTATAAAAATTCAATTTCTGATTAAATTAACTGTTATTTAGATTACATAGCTAGGACTTACGAACGTTAATTTAAAAGTGTTTTAGTTAAAGTTTACTGGTAATAGCTAGACTTCATATAACAAAAAAATATTTAAAAAACTTATTTAAAAGAACAAAAAAATAGTAGAAGTTACCTTAATTTTAAAAGTATTTACAACGCACACTGGGGCCATAGCATTAATATTGAAATCGGTTCACTCATTATGCAACAATACTTTTCGGCGTAGCTGTCTAACCTCCCTTTTGACCTACATTTCTGTATAATGAGGTCTGTCTGGGATTTCAGAAACAGCCGTTTTATTGGATGATTTCATAAGCACTGAAAAATGACGTTTGGGGAAACAGAGAAAATCCCGTTTTCGATTGGATGAAGCTGATACGCGCGAACAATTAAAGGCCACACTATTGTAATGCATGTGTCTTACGAATTTTTGGGGTATTGTATTCTAAGGCGTTTTACATTGCAACAATAAACCGTTACGTGTCAAACAGAATATTTTATGGATAAAATGAATTACGTCTCCAGATGTGAACCGGTTTATAGTAAAACGTCTGACATATTACCCAATAATTATAAGGTAAGACTCACTACGTCCAGATCCCGGGGATTACACTTTAAGAGTCATAGCTCCACATATACATGTATTTATTAACCCGCAGAGTTGTTTGTACAAATCATTTTAGAATAAATTGATATTGTTTCCTTTGTAGCGTTAATGATGCATCATTTAATGTATTGTTTATGAAAAACGAATACAACACGCAATCTGGTCAAGAGAAAGATATATTGCAACTATTTTCATAACTACTTTTTAGTGTAATAGTGTAAACTCGAAAAAAATGCGTTACAAGGCAGTTAGAAGTAAACAACACTGTTATCTTGTAAGTTGACATGGGCATGTGTTTTGTGTACAAGATAAGACTTGCAAGTTTGTCTTGCCTCTGTCTGTCATTACACAAGTAATAAAGCTCCGTAATGGAATTTGAAGACACCACTTACTTTCTAACAAAGTTGGCCAAAATAGCTGTCCACTGATCCTTGATAATAATCATTCCAAGTGTTCTGTCATCTGTGTAAGATTTATGTATAAGTACTAAGCCATGTGTTATTTTTCCCTTTTTTAATCCGACGCCGTTTGTCTTTTTTAAAGACATTTCTTGTTTTTAAGTCTGATGTTTGATCATTTTGACCACACCTTTAAAATAAACATAATAATTACTGCACGCGACACTCCATCAAGATGACCTTTTGTAGTATTAAAAGGTCACCCATTGGGATTGTGATAACCAATTATATGAAATCTTTTGCAAACATACTTAGTTAATATGTGTGCTATTGCACTCATAAAAACATTTGCCACGTGAATATCGTTTAAAATATAAGTCTGTACTTACACCTCAAATCTAGCGTTACACTACTGCCGACATCCTTTACCGAAATCCCATTGGTCGCATTGCATTCAACAACGTGTCCGTCCATCTCTCGAGTAGGAGCAAACTCATACACATTGGACGTAATAGTACCACCATGGCTGTCATTTGAATGTGTCATCTGTCCGGTAGAGGTAATGATTTTCCCGTTCATGTACCACTTGATCGTCGAAGCCGGGTTGGAGGAGTCTGTGTTGCAGGTCAGTCTCAGTTTGTTCACGCCATTTGCAACAATGTTGACGTCACCGGTTATGTTCGTGAAACGGGGAGCAACTGAAAAGCATGAAAGCATATTTCCGCATAACTTAATAAATTACAGTTATACAGTCCGTGATCTCTTTAGTATATAGCTGTTCTCCCATATGGAAAGGTATGTTTCACGTTTCCCGAATCTAAATGAAACACACGCTTTCAGCAAACTAAATATTCATAAACTAAATAACTTCAACAAAGTTGACTGTTGTAAAGAAATCACCAGGACGCTTCTCACCATTTTTACTGTTTTGAAACAAGATGAAATAATTTGCACTCTATTTGTAATTAGATGAGGTAAAATAATAAACACATTACATTCTGTAACAGATGTATTAAAACATAAAAACACACAATCAAAAATTGAAAATAAAAAATAACACATATTTTCTGTTCGTTATTTAAATTAAGTGGTAAAGAACGTTAGCCTTTGCAATTAAATAGAAAATGAAATTATTATTTTAGCACTATTTGCTTCTTAAAAAATGATTTTTTATTGGTAATGACAGATTATACACGAGTATACACGAGTCTAATTAGTAGTTCCAAACGGAGGTAATTTCCAACGCATAACACGAGCGGAAACTGTTACAATTAAAAGAAGTTCAAACAAGAACTATATTTCTAAAATATCCGCACTAAAAATCCTAAATTTAAATTTAATTTGAAATAAAATAAAACACAACATTGATATCGTGTGGTTTTCTCACCCGTGCGAGTATGTTTCAAAGACTTTGCCCATCATCTTATCCCTTCACTTCGCAGCTGCTCGATGAATGAGCATTGTGAATATGCACAGAGACGCGCATACATGTATGTACTCTGTGCGTTAGAATCTATTAGTTTCAGAGTTCACACAACGGCTTTAATTTAAACATAGTAAATTCCGACCAAACAGTAGTTCGTTTATTCATAATAAATTCATAATTGGCTGTCAGCAGCGATGGCTACTTACTACAGCAAAAATAAAGTTAACAATCAATGACCATTCATAAACTGAATGTTTTTGTGACTAACTACATCTTTCATTAATGAATAGTTATTTATAAATTATATAAATAAACTACGTTAACTAGATTTTCATTAGACTTGTTATATTATTTTTATATTAATAGACTTATCTAATAAGTAGCAAAGGGTTTGTCTCATCGCAAGTTGCATACGTATGATGGTATACTTAAGCCGCTTAATAATGCTTTTTTTTTGGTTTACCGTGCGGCCGACGCTCATATCTTGTAATAATTTTTTTTTTTCACCGCAGAGGTTACGGTTCCTGAAAACGGCCAATTTATTTTTCAATTAAAAAATTATCTAGATCTAGATCTACTTATTCTAAAAAATATCAGGAGGATTCCGCCAGATGATTAATATATTTGCTTAAACGGGACCTGGATCAATTCTTTTTTGTACAAAATAAACGAGTAGATAAACACTAGATAAATCTTCTGAACCTATTGTGTTAGACCTAAGAAATTCCTTGTGTGAAAAATTGCAGAAAACAAACCAAAACATTAAAATACTTCTGGAATAAATATTTGTTTTCCAGGGACAAAAGCCAATTGATACACCAACATCGGTGTTGATAATACACCAGCACTACCGCAATTAAGAAGATGGAATATAAAACTAACACTTGCGTTTACGGTTTAAGTAGTCATGTATTTGTAATCTTGTAAGCATTTTCATTTGTATCCTCCTATCTTATTTTAAGTATTGTTTTGATGTGTTATAAAATAATAAATTATATCGTATACTGAACCAAAAAAGAAACTTTCGCAAAGTATGAGCCAGTTGTTGAAGGGTACCACTTAGATGTACACACATTATATACATGAAGTAGCGTGTAAAACTCGTATTGTTTGCAAAATCGGTCAGCTAAACCCCATATAAAAGCCCAATACGTTTATTCAACGTAAAAATCGAGTTTCACGTGCATATTTGTCTTTACCGAATTATTGCTATAGTCGAAAAGCTGTAGAAAAAAGTCGAAAAACGTTTTATTTGAAGTTTTATAACGAAATTTCAATGCCAAGAATTCCCGAAAATTTACTGAGAGGGCCTTAGGCATGCTTGAAGCAGGGTGCACAACTGCGGAGGTTGCAGCTCGTGTTGGTGCATCCGTGCAATCAATCCGAAGCCTTCGGCGGCGATTTGCACAGACCGGGAGTACAAGGGACTTGCCGCGGAGCGGTAGACCGCGCGTTACGTCTCGAGCC
>Ga0224511_10002823_pt1 | contig 12028 bp, 3 predicted proteins | sample SF_May12_sed_USG_2_FD_169988 | JGI IMG/M metagenome (GOLD analysis project Ga0224511, IMG submission 169988) | Sediment microbial communities from San Francisco Bay, California, United States - SF_May12_sed_USGS_8_1 | ecosystem: Environmental > Aquatic > Marine > Sediment | place: USA... | reverse complement strand
TTTTAATTATGTTTCATGCACATTAAACGTCTTCTGATTAAAGAAAGTCACGATCACATTAGTTCATTTAAAGATCCTATCCCACACATTGTGGATTTTAATTTCCAAACAAAGTCAACATAAACAGCAGTATTTTACAGATATTCATTATCAATAGAATACCTATTTGAATTTCACTGAAATCCCTCGTTTTCGTAAAAAAGTAAAACAAATACGCGCGTCGACTGGTCCTGGAAGGATTTTCTGGTTTATAAATATAACGGTATTTCCTTCGCCGCGCACCTTTCTATGGTCAAGATAACGCCGCACGTTTATGGGTAATTCTAATTTTAGAACACTGTTTACAAAGTAAATCGTTGGAACAGTAAAACTGTTTGGCAAAATAAATGTGCTTTTACAATTTCATATTGAGATTTCTTTGAGTGAGAAACGTATCAAAAATCTAGTTACTGATATACCTGTTATGGTTTATTATCCTTTGATGACATTTTTATTTTAAAATGTCCTTGCAACATTTGTGAGACATGAGCTTTAATATCTGCCAACGTATCTTACTTTATGTGTGGTGGTCAAAGGTCTGCTAGCTATGCCGCCCACTCGAACTTTCCTTAACATCTGACTTCTATGAAGAGCAAAATGTAAAACAGGATTCTAAATGCAAATTAGTTTCCAAATGGGGGGATAGCAATCTTTAGGAAAATTTGTTTCAAGACCTTATTATCGAGTCAGAAACAAATTTGTTAATTTATTTATATGACCAAGAAACCTATATTTTTATATTAAGTTGATAAATATGGACTGATTACTTGTTTTATTCGTTTAAATGAAATAAAGCATAATTATTGTAATGCATGTACATGTATGCGTATTTTTAACAACGCGAAGAAGATATAATAATTGGACAATGTTTGTCTTTAGTTTTCTCTTACATTAACCCTCACTAGCTTTTATTATAATTATAGGGAGTTACTGTTAAAGTTATAAGTGACAAACTATTTAGCGTCATTCATTCTTAAATGTAAATTATAATTCCTACGGATAGACTACGTGTAACACTACCGTTTACTACGGTCTACTAAGGGTAAGCTACGTTTAAAATGAGTATATTAATTTATTTAATAATAATCGACCAAGTGTGTTATTCTAATGTTAGATTTAGCTTTTACCTTTTGTAATTGAAACAGTAGTTGACAGAAGTACGCGAAAAACTGAATTAATTTAGCGTTATTTAAATTAACACATAAGAAGGTCAGTAGTTTCATGTACTTCAACCCTAGTTAACCGTAGTAAGTCTACGTTTAAGTACGTGTAGCTACGTGTTAGTGGGTTCAAAGCGGACTACGTGTAACTACGTGCCAAATCGTAGATGTGACTACCCCTTAAGTACGACCAACTACGTTTGAACTACGGTAACCGTACGTCTATTCAGTCGTAGTTGTCCGTTGTTTTTGAACAAATCCAAAAGTATTAATCCTTCTACGGTCAAATCACTACGTTTAACTACGGTTAACTACGGTCTAGTACGATCGGTACGTTTAAATACGGTCTACTACGGTTAAATCACACAACGGCTTACTAGGTCTAAAAATAGCCTTTTGTGGCATTTTCTTCAAAATCTTCAAAATTAAAAAAAATATGGCATTATTTTAAGGAGCTGTAAACACTAAAAAAAATCAGAATTTTATTTAGTTATTAGTTTGTGTGGAAAGATAATAAAATGAATTAAACTTTAGGCAGAATACATTTTGATTTCTTAGAGTTACTTAGTACCATGTGGGCGGGGAATGTAAACATCCGATTCAAGGAATTGTTTTAAAAAAAGTATCCGAAAACAATGTATTTGTTATCTATCGAGTTCTTTCTTGCAAGACACGCAACCTATCATTTTTGTTGTTTAAATCAACTCGCCTTGGAACGATCTTGAAAAAATGGTATGCATGTGGGGGTCTGTATGCGGCGGGTTTTAAAATATTTTTGTTAAAGTTGAGTATAAGTTACTATATGGTATATAGCCAAAATAAATGGTGGTTTTCAGCCTACTACGGCTAGTGCGACCAAGCCTTAATATCGATTACATTTTATTTTACATCCGACGTACAGAATGGAACCTGCATTGTTCACATGAAATGTCCATTATTGCTTTCATTTATTTTACTGTAGGATTATTGTATTAAGACGTTCCACCAAAATCTTTTTGAATGTCGATTAATGTAGTTTTATGATCGAAGTTTGAGACAATGTATTTACATATGAATCTAGGTAATTGACATTTACATTTGAAGGAAGGGTTGCTTTGATAACTATGATTAAAGTTTAATAATTGTAGCTTGAGAAAATATATTTAAATATGATAGGTAAGTGACATTTACATGTGAAGGAAGGCTTGCCATGGTAACTATGATTTCTCATAGCTAGACGATTTGTGTCAAGATAAGTCGTTACTGAATATTATAACCTTAAAAGATATGTAAATATTGTAAGGTTCACAGTTTCATTGCACCATATTAAAATTCAGATTAATATTATCGTATTATAATGTTAAAGTCCATAACAAAACGTTGACACATCAATTATTTTTAAGAAAGGTCATATTTAAATAAGATTTTGCACAAAAACTGATTTCCTTTTAGTTTAAAAAGGTAAAAAAACAAAACTACTTACCCAATCGATTACGTGCTTCACGATTGTTTTAACTTAAAGGCACGTGAAAAATAACAGTAAGCGTAAGTTAATCAGGTACTGAAAAGTTCAATATTGTATACATTGCCTACTTTATATTTGTTCCGCTTCTCTTAACAAAATGATTTATCAAACACACTTATCACACGTAGACTGCTTGGTTACAGAGCAGGTGTTCCATCACTTTATCGACAACTTTGTAAATATATTAATAAAATAGCAATTTAAGTGTATGTCCGATTCTGTCACTTATTACAATTATGTAGGAGACACAAAAATAAGTGTATCGATTAGAAAAACTAATACCAACAAATGCACCTTAAGCGAGATATTTTTAACTAAAATATTAATATCATTCTCAAAGTTTTAATAGTAGTAAGGGGCAGGTAATCCAGAATTACAATTTGCCTGTTGAGTGCAACAATTTAAATTTAGAGTCCGACCAATCAAAACCCCTAGGTCATTTCTTCGGAAAACGATACTCTCCGAAAAAGTCCGTAAACTTCCGAGACTCGTTTAATCACGAATGGAGTCATCATTGTAGGTAAACAATAACCGAGATTTATGGGCAATCAACAATTTATTCGGTACATATCGTGAATACATTTTTGCGTATTTTGCAATATATTTCTGTATTATGTTAGTATTTTATACTATTTGACGATAAATTACTACTTTATATTAAAAGGTTTATTAAATAGCTGATTAAAAGATCGGACATATCCCCTTAAACGCCAAACAAAATAAAATAATTACCTTACACAGAAACATTTTGTAAAACGCGTCAAAAAGAATTCACGATATGTACAGATTAAAATGCTGAAAGTACGGTTATACATGTATTTTACCACAATACCGGCTATATTTGTGATTTAACAATATTTAAATATTGATGACTACTAATACCCGGGATCCGGATGTGTACATGTGGATTGTTCCGTTGAGAAGTGAAATAATATTTCACAATAAAACATTTCGCTTAACACGCATTTTTCTGCATTAGGTTTTGTACACGGTACATTGACTTTTGCATCAGCTATATGATTATTGAGTTTTATGATTATTTATATGATGATGATCGATCATGATTATAGACATGATGTTGATCAATCATGATTAGTTATATGATGATGATCGAACATAATTATGGACATGATCCTACACCCTCCCTTTAAGGATAATTTCAAAATAAGAACGGCAATGTTAATTAAAAATGCCTATTATTTCTAATGGTGATTTATCTTAAAATGTTATATTCCTTGATGCTTTTAGGTTTATGATTCCTCTGTATTGCTGCAAATTTGGTTTATTCACATTTCCTTATTCTTAAGTGAGTCTACGTCCAACATGCAAACAGCTCGGGTTTAGTTTCGTTTTAGATTGAACGCCGTTTAAACCAAACTCCTCACAGCGGTTACGTCACGCTTTGCTACTTTAACCACTGCCAACACAAAAAGCACGTGACGATGCTCTATCACGTGACTAATTCAAAACTTCAGCCATTATTTACTACACATACGGTGTGACAGTGAAAATATATTCCGTAATATTTAAAAAAAAAAATATAATATATATATTTTACTTTCTTGTACATAAAGCATAATAATTTAATGAAAGACAACTAAAAAAAAATATAGTATTCTGTTTTAAAAATAAAAGTAAAAAAATAAATCCGGCTCTCTGGAGCCGGATTTACTTGTGGTGGCAGTGGTTACTGTACAGATCAGGAGAAGTAACCGCTGTGGGGAGTTTGCCTTTTCCACTTTTCTGGACGCTTAGCCGAGTGAATTAAGTACCGAGTACACATCCGCATAAACTTGTAATGCATGTGTTTTACGAAATTTTGCTTTGTTCGTAGATTAAATGTTTAGGGTATTGCTTTCTCAAGTGTTTTTTTATATTGAAACAATAAACATTTACGTGTCAAACAAAATATTTTATGAGTTATATGATTAACGTCTCCAGATGTGAACCGGTTTATAGTAAAAAGTCTGACATATTACCAATAATTATTCGGTTAGCCTCACTACGTCCAGATTCCGGGGTTTACACTTCGAGAGTCATGAAATAAGTTTGTGCTGTAAAATTAGCAACACGGTTAGATGTAACTCTGGAATTTAATTGAATATAAGAGGTTAAATTCCACTTCTATAAGTAATGAATTAAATTATAACCTGGAACAATAAAAACATTTATTTTATAAATAAATTATTTTTATTGTTGCCCATGTTTGCGACTACGAGTTCATTTGTCTAGTAGAGATTATATAACGCAACAACTTTTGAGTTGAAAATGTCATTTAATGTTATTGGCTTGAGCATGTGCTTTGTGTACAAGATACGACTTGCAAGTTTTTCCTGCCTCTGTCTGTCATTACACAAGAAAAATATCTCCTTAATGGATTTTGAAAACATCACTTACATTCTAACAAAGTTGGCCACAATAGCTGTCCACTGAACTTTGACAATAATCATTCTAAGTTTTCAGTCATCTGTGTAAGATTTATGTACAAGTACTAAGCCATGTGTTTTATTTTTTAACTCTTTAATCCGACGCCGTTTGTCTTTTTTAAAGACAGTTATTCTGCACATGCAATTGGTAACGATTAAAACGTGGGTCAATTTTGTGTTTACGTTTAGAATATTTGGGCAATGTTTGGGTTCTCCAGCCTGGCATTGCCATTGGATATATATGTATACAAAGTATTGTGCAAAAGAAATAAATTGGAAAAAACGTTGTTGAAGAACATGATCAATGTAACCAATGGGAGGCTTCTATTAAATATCTACAAGACGCTATAAATACATGTATGTGTGATGTGAGAATAGCAGTTTCTGTGACTTGAATTTTTTTAACAATAACGTAAGCCTATCTTAAAATGTGTGAATAAATGCGCAATTGTCTTTGTAATACGTTAATATGCATTCAGCTGGCTAATTTTCAGTAACTGGTATTAGTACTTATAAATGAGGAGCGTCGTGAGATTTTCGACCTTAATGACATTTATTAATGCAATAAGTTTTGGTACAATTGTTCACGTACAAGTATGTGTGTACAAAATAAAAGTCTGTGGTCTCTGGACTTATTAGTATCTTACATTAAATTAGTGGTGCCGTTGTCCATGATGTTCTTTTTTTACGAGTTTAATAAGTTCATGTGGATTTATAGGTATTCACGAACATTATCTAAAAAGGTCTTTCTCCCATCTTATACAAGACCAATGTCACGTATTTTGTCCTTTAATTAACCGAACCGTGAATGCATTATACACTCCATTAAGAGTAAGATGTAGGTTTTCTTTTTGGAGATTTCAATTTTTTATTTCATTAAATTTCTTTATGGTGACATTGTATCTCTCAAACAGTTCACATATGTGTTTCTTACCATAAGCAACACTTATACCAGGGACACGAGACAATAAGAACCATGGGCTTACATCAAAGCACATTCCATTTTTGGGAAATCCTCTAATGCACGAATTAGATAATAAAATACAACGGATAAATGATTTGTAGATTAATAAATATGATGCTAATGGGAAGTACATCATTTGTTTAACAAACATTTCATACTGACAAACAGAATCCTTACATTCTCGTTAAGGCCAATATTAGAATTGTCATTTTATTTTGTAATTTGATTATTATATAATATGATGTTTGTGTCCTTTAGGGTTACTACGACAAAACCATTGAAGGTACACTAATGCTACTGAGTATAGTACTGCACTGCCCAGTGTCCAGCAATAAACTGACAAAATATATACACATATAATAAAAACACAGCGTTCCTATATACTAGCTACATAGTACACAATTCGGGTACAAAATTAATATACCAATTAACAAAAGTTATATAAAAGTGCATACACAACATTGCTAATGAAAAAACTAAACCGTGTGCTCAGTGCATTCAAACATTATGCAGACTCCTTACACGTACACCTTATTTGTTAGCTACACGTTTGGTAAAGATCACATGAAAAATTATTAGTCACGTTCAGAAACACATTTGAGTTGAAATGCACGAGCTCCAGTGTAATTAAACATAGACTGGCTGTGCAAGCTTGAATTAAATTGAATATTTTCCATTTAACCTGCCAATACAATGCTGGAATTCTAAAACGAGTTATTTAAGAGTAATTTTGATGATTCGTTTCCAACTTGCTTAAAAGAACTAGAGCACCGAGTTTTAGGTCACAAATTATTTATCAAACAACATAATTCATACAATAGTCTCAGTCAAGAAATGTCCTGCTAAAGCTCCCTTTAAAATATAATGACAACATTACTTAAAAACACGTAAAATACATTACAACTGAGGTTAACCATTTTTCCCATGGACAGAAAAATGATTTGTTGGCTGTATTTGAAATTTATCCTTGTTTTAGTATAATTTTCATCAAAATTGCAAAATGCATACACTCTTATCTTTGCAAAATGATAAAAAATGTGTTTATAAATGAAATATATTAAAACTAAACACAGATCACAAATTGTTTAATGGTTTAATGTAGTTTGTTGATGAAAGCAAAAATCAAATGAGTTTCTCTCAACATTTTTCATTATCACAATTGCATGTACGAGTATGTGTCACAAAATGACTTCTTTAATACATGTATTGTAAATAAAAATATTTTAACAACAGTTTAAAGCATTATGTCAGTACTAGACCTTAAGGTAGGTCTAGTTCAGTGTCCTTCCAAACCTGACTCATTTAAAGAAGTCAATCGTTTGCGGAGTACAGCGGCTAATACTGGTCAACACAGTAACGCCGGTTCGATTGACGGACCACCGTGATGTAATCTTAAGCATTGTTGAAACCGGTGTGAAAATCAAGCAAACAAACACAAACTGGAAAAGCCTGGTTCCTGTCTTCGTGAAAAAGTCATAGAAGACGACAAAACAGGACTTAAAGTGCATTTTGAGTTGGTGTAACGTGTTTGTGCATATCAATCACCTTTTGCAATATTATTCCCAGAACAATTAAATTTATCACTTTATAGCGGTGGTTGTTTATAGGGGATGATTTTAACATCCAAGGCGTCAATTAAGAATGCAAAAAATAATCTCTCGTTTGCGGCGATGGTAATGTCCAAGACAATATTTATTTTATTACAAATACATGAACATAAACATGAAATAAACAACAAAAACAGCATACACCACGCAACTTGAAAAACAAATGAAATTAAACACGGCGGTTAATCTTTCTTACCCGATTACCCATAGCACTAGCTCCTTCACTAAGCGAAGTGACGTAAAGTGAAGCCAGGAGTTATTTGTGAGAAATGCATAACAAATGCATAATTAGTATCTAATACATCGTATCCATGCAAGGGGTGCATTCTTCTTGTTGTGTTCACTTTGGACGAGACTCCTCATACGGTGGGGCTGTCTCAGGGTTGCGTAGTGGTGATGGTGCCAGCTACTGTCCACCACCCGCCTGGAGCCCTCCTCGTGTGGCGATGCTGTTGTTGTTGATGCTGCAGATGCCGTGGTACTGTGGGCTTCTTTAGTGTGAACCGACGATATCCGCGAGGTTAACAATAAAAATGCCAGCTGTTGGTTGGTAGCCGCTTGATTCTCCATCTTTTAAATCGAGGGTCCTACCGGCATTCCGTGCATGAGCTTTTAGACGAGGCGGCTAATGAGCTTTATTACGGCTCTGACTTTGTCTTGAATTCCAAAACTCCTCTATAGTAGGGAGACCGTCCAGTATTGATTTCGGGGGCTCTACCCCTGCGGGTCCGAGAGTGTGTGCGGATCACAGGTTGAGGTGCCTGCAGCCTTTGCGCGTGGACCGTCTTGGGCGTGGCTGGTGTGGCGCTTCACAACATTTCATCTAAGAAGTCCAATTCTTCTGGGAAAGCTGTGTCTGACGCCAGAGTCAGCGTGTCCTTGTTGTCCTATCTGCAGTCTGTACTGTATGTCCCTTGTTTAAACTATGTATAGGTGAGTGTTCTTCAGTAGGATATTTGGGCTGTCATCTAGCTCTTTAAAAACAAAATATTGTGTCTGGAGAAGTTTGTAACGTGCTCCAGCAAATCATCCCATTTATAGCATCCGAACAGGCATAACTTGAAGTGATATGGTATCTGAATGTCCTCTTTTAGGATAAATTTTGTTAAACACGGAAACAGTTTGACTTTGGGCGCACTATTTACATAGAATACACTCTCAATCTAAAACGTAATATCAACATTGTTATCATGATTACAATTTGTATTTAAACTGAAGTTTCTATATTGATCATTGGATGTTTTATTCCTTTCTCTATGAGTTGTTTAGGATAACATAATACAATTAATATGGTCTGAGAAGAACTGCATTATGCTTTACTTTGTGTACGGCGGGGATGTTTAGATTTAATAGGATCTAACCTGTTTGAGCAGGTTTCACGCATTGTTCTCACGAAATTCTTTAAATTTATCTACTACGGTAATTAAATACCTCTTAAGCGATGTCTTCAACGTCTAGCAGCAGAACCTACTCTGCAATATTCGATGTTGCATTGTCACGTAAACAGAAGAATAATGTTGTTCAGAATTAATTTTATAATAAAGATTATGGTTTTTGTGTTACAAATATACATATATATCAATTAGACTTTTTATCCAATGCCTGATGCTTATTGCATTTAATTAATTTAAAAGAGTGCAATATTACGGTGTTACACATTCACTATATACCTTCACGTTGAACGACAATACTAACATTTAAACAAAAGATAAAGATGTTTAAGCTGTCGCAACTACTCAACCGGCCATTTAAATTGACCTCACTACTGCATGTGTATTATCTATCATATGACAAGATATCATCAGAATTTCATTACATTCGATAACAACTCAACAATAAATATCACGTCAGTTAATGAGTAGTTTTGTAAAATAAATATGCTAAAACAATGTTATACTGCGTTCAAAGGAATACAGTTGTGAAAAGAATAATGGTTTGAAACGGTAAATGTATACGGTTTATATATACTTTTTTTAAAGTTCAGTTTCATTTACGAAATCGCAATGAGAAAGTACGGGAGATTATTATCGTCCTACCCAGTGATACACACTATGCTCGTGTTATTGTTAGTACGGAACACTATATCGGCCACGTGTAACCAGGATGGCCCGTGTTCCTGCACATTCGATGACGGTAGCGGCAAGGTGGATCTGTCACCAATAGCGAGCTCGGACCCCACTAACCCATTGTAAGTGTTGATACACTTTAATGTATTGAACTGAATCGATAGGAGTGTGTTTGTGTGTGGATAATAGAAATAAGTTGAAACATTTGTGATGCAGTCTATTTACCGTAATTGTAAAATGTATAAATGTGTAGTTGTATATTCATTTGACGTTGGTCCGTATTAGAGACCTAAAGGGTTATGTCAAGTGCTATGTTATACCAATCCAGCATTCCTGGGTTTACCATGCTAGTCCGGTCACACAGAACGTTATGCAAAATTGATGAAAGTGATGTCGTATTTCAACGGTATTTGTATTTAATAGGACTGTTGGTTGATTTCTTCTCCGCAGGCGATTGTTTACTCAAAACGTCAGCTCTTGTGAACATATAACTAGATATAGACTTGTCTTACTAAAGTTATCACGGTGAGGATAGGGTTTTGTGGGGCTTACTTCCGGTTGGGCTTGAATCCTAAACTATCAAAGCACTAACGACTATGCTAGTTTAGGCAGTCTAATATATTCAAAAACAAGACACATGTGCTTATAGATGCCATGATACGTGTCAGCGAATGCGTGGTACAATCAACATTGGTATTTCAAACGTGGTTTCTAATGACTGCATATGATGAAGAATAATGTACACATGGTACAGTATGTATACCGTAGATTGTGTCATTGAAATAGTATATTTATGTCAAATTCATGTAGAACAGATTAAAACATTCCAGAAAGAGATACTTTTCATTCAAGCCATTATGGTTTTTCCTAAATATCACCTTATATTTCTGCAATATTGTATCACATTATTCAAAGTCAATTTAAGATAAACCTATCCTCACACATCGTCTATGTTTTAAATAATTAGGTATAAATAAAGGATGCACCAGTCTCAGTTGTGTAGATAATGTGGTTATACATTTATACTTCTTGGTTTATCGGTACATTGACAACTTTGATATAATGATAACATTAAAATGCACGGTGTGCACGGTATCTGCCATAAGAAAATACAATTAGCTCCAGTAGACGCATTTTTATTAAAAGCGTCTACGTTGTTTATGGTGTTAAGAGCAAAGAGGGTAATTTAATATCTTATACATTCGAACAACGTTTACAGCAAGACGAAACCTAACAAAGTTACTGCGATTCGTCAATATGACACACATTGCGACATTTCAGTTGCATTTAGATAAAATATTTAAAATAATATTTTTAACAAATTGTTTGCATTAACTTGAAATGTTCTTTGTTACAGGATACGCGATAAAATTCGTTGTTGTTGCCAATAAGAATATTATATTGTTTGTCATTATTTTCCCCCATTTTGTGTGCGTAATAGCATAAATAACTTAAACCCCTCAGAGCACAGTTGAGAACAAAAATGGAAAAATATTAAAGTATCCCAAAAATGTAAATAACTGCTTGATAGAGCATAAACTGTAGGTACTATGTGCTAGTGTTTAAGAAAATTTTGCAAAAACCAGGACTTTTTCCAATACACCATTCAATAAGAGGGGAATGCATTTTTTTGTCCATGACATAAAAAGGATTTACCTCAGTTTTCAAGGATTTTTCATCTTTGTAAATATGTTGTCATAAAATTTTAAGAGTCAGACATTCATCATCAACATTTCTATACTGAGACTCATGTCGAAATGATATTTTTAGATATGTACTTTTCAACCCAAAAATCTGTGATCTAGAGCCTTTAATGTGATATGTGATATTTTTTATTATACAGCTTTGACATTTTACACCTTTTCATAAGTTCTAGAATGTGTTTCTTTTAAACATTATATAAATAACATGTATATTATCTACAGATCAATGACTTTTAAAATCGGAGTATCTATTGAAAGCAGGATTTATTTCCAAAATACACAAAGTAAGCCTGTTATTCATTATTCGTTTACAAAATGAGAACTAGTTACCTCCTCGATTGCTTTTGTAATTGAAGCGTCAACACGCATTACATCCTGGCATTATTACACTGCAAGACATTACCACAAGGACGCATTACCATTGCGTGTACACAGGGCGGGTAATCGCGCTGCTCCCGACATTTAATTTGTAAACAAATATCCGCCATCTTGAATGAAAAAGGTAGGTTTCTCCCAGTTTTCTTCGATCTTGTTGATGCTGCCATTAAAATTTATAGTA
>Ga0224511_10002822_pt1 | contig 12030 bp, 7 predicted proteins | sample SF_May12_sed_USG_2_FD_169988 | JGI IMG/M metagenome (GOLD analysis project Ga0224511, IMG submission 169988) | Sediment microbial communities from San Francisco Bay, California, United States - SF_May12_sed_USGS_8_1 | ecosystem: Environmental > Aquatic > Marine > Sediment | place: USA... | reverse complement strand
ATCACCCCAACTAGGATCTACCTTGGTTTCAATTAAAAGGTCCATTAGAGTAATTACCCAAAATCAAGCTAACATTGACAGTAAATACTCGCTCATAATTCTCCACTGTCTCCTAGCAACCCAAACGCCCGACATAGAGACCAACCCGGGACCTAACCCAGGCTGTCAACTGGTCCTACGTTTTCCTACTTTTTCCTACTTTTTCCTACTTTTTTCTATTTTTTGCTCAAAACCTCCTACTATTCCTACTTTTTGGCTTCCAAAACAATATGAAATTTTATGTCAGTTTTAAAATAAGAGTCCGTCGTTCGTCGTCCGTCAACATTTTTACTTAAACATCTTCTCCTCTGAAACCGCTCATTAGATTTTGACCAAACTTCACAGGAATGATCCCTAGGTGGTCCTCTACCAAAGTTGTTTAAACCGTTCCAGTTGGTTCCATAAGTAGGTCACGGGGTCAAAAATATAGGTTTTCAAAATGCAATTTTCAAAAATCTCGTCTTAAACTACAAGGCCAAGAGCTTTCATATTTGATATATAGCATCATATAGAGGTCCTCTAACAAAGTTGTTCAAATTATGCCCCTCACAATTTCACATTAAATTATATAAGGAAAAGTTCAAACGACATATTATCTTGAACCGCTAATGGTAATTTTACCAAACTCAATAGAAATGGTCCCTGTGTGGTCTGCTACCAAAATTGTTCAAATGGTTCTGATTGGTTGCATATGTAGGTCACGGGGTCAAAAAATAGGTTTACAAAAGGCATTTGTTTTTAAAATCTTCTCCTCTGAAACTACAAGGCCATGAGCTTTCATATTTGGTATATGGCATCATCTAGAGGTCCTCTACCAATACTTGGTGGACAACATTAGTGGTTCTCTGTAAATGGCTTTACCTTGACCCTTGACCTTTTCCTCAGTTGAGCGACCTAGGGCCTTTTGGGCCCTCTTGTTTTTAATTGATAGTAGAATGTATAACATGGTATTTTGCATACAATATAGGTTCATAGTATTGAAGTAAATTGACATAAAAAGTAAGCAAATTTAATATATAATTGTCCTGTCTATATATTTGTAAAACGTAATAATTGTTAATTGAAAATATTGCAAAACAATTAGCAATTTGATAAATTTTGGTGATTGTTTTATTTTATCAGGTGCAGTCATGAAAGCGTTTTGTTTTAACAACTTATTGACACATTTTTAAATGGTGTTTTTCTAGCATTCAGATGTAAACAATATGTTATTATCATAAAAATAAAATAAAATCGGGGGGTCGTCGCACTTTTAACAGAGAAATAGTTACAAATAGAACCCACCCGTTAAGGCAAATGTAATAAATACTGTGTAGATGAAGCTTAATTATTACGTTATACCACAAACAGTATTTTCAAATTGTAGAAAATTATTATTTTTAATTATTGTCGTATCCTGACCCGGGATCTAAAAGTACCAGATGCTAAAACAATGGAAAGCCTCCAACCTCGGGTCTCGGATGCTTGGTTTTAGTAGCCACAGAGCTAAACTCCCACAATCCCCCTTAATTTAGACCACATAATTAAACTCCGGTCTTATACACTGCGCTAGCTATATGTACTGATTGCTTAATCATGTTTGTGTTTATATCATGCTGTCCAGAAGATCATGGTAAAAAAAATAAGAATAAACTACGAACAGTCGACATGAAAAACCAGGAATAAACTAGGAAAAACTAGGACAATTCTGTTAAATACTAGGAACTATTTCTATACATGTCAATGTTGCATATGCATAAAACTGCCTACGGTTTTAAATGTTAGAGAAGTAAAGCATTTAAGTTATTCAAAATATTTCAAGACTGAAAAACCCTACATTTGTCTTATTTATTTTACACTGATCACTTTTAAATAAACTGGCTTTTTAATTCTATATCTGAATGTACACTTTCTAGTAAGATTTTTAGAATGTATTCCTTTTTTGTTATCTCAGGACTGTTCATAAACATTTGGTATCCTATGCATCAAATTAAAGCTTTAGGAAATTTATCACACATCTTGTTATGTATTACAAATTTAAATATTTTCAAACAATATAGTATTTTAAAGCTGCTGGGTGCAAGTTTTAAGCTAAAAATCACTACTATAAAAATTATACTGTGTTTTTCTTGAAAAACATACTGTACATTTAACAATCTTAAAAGGCAAGAAATAAGAAAAATAATATTTTAAAACAAGTATGTATAAATATCCATTATTATAAAATATTAATTATATTGTCATTTTTACATCAGACAAAACTTATAGCATATTAGATGTTTGCTTTGACCATAAGCATTAATGAAAACTAATGTCAGGATATATAATTATTAAAAATAGTTTCTAATTTCTTTTGAAAAACTATGAATACTAGAACACTTTTAAGAAAACTAGGAAAAAGTTGGGGGCAATCACAAAAACTAGGAAAAACTAGGAAAAATAGGAACACTGGACAGCCTGGTTAATATAAACAACTTATGAAATAGCCTTTTCAACACAACTGCGCTTCGTAAAGGGTAGATATTTTGATGAGTTTATGATAAAAAACAATCAACTAACAACATTTCTAAATAAATACTATATACCAGAGGCAATTGTAATGCTCTGCATAATATAAAGCACATTTCTTTCCCGTAAATTAAAGATATTTTTGAAAAAGCGTCCAATTGACATTATCGCACAACGCAAATTTAAACTCTATACACTGGCTTACATATAGCATCAATATATATTATGAGGACACCTACCAAGTTTGAAAACTATGAATTCAAATTACACACTTTTACCATATCGTTGTCAAAAAGTTCTATCTGTTATATCACTAATCAGTTATGGTTTGACTTATGGTTTGACTTTTGAGCATTGCACACAAGCTCATGCTTATCATAATCTCATGGCACACTCAATATCTATGACGTTGTTTCGATTTACAAATTCTTGTTTAAGAAGTTTTGTGAAATGTCATTTCTTATAAAAGACATATAATATAACAGACAAACTTGGAAGTCACTATATGAGGATACCATTTAACTTAGACAAATATGACATAACAACAAAATAATGTCCAATTTTCAACTTAAAAAATCTTAGTTTGAAGTTATATGATATAAGACATTTGATTACCCTGAAAAATATTTTCACCATGTTATGCTTTAATTTTAATTTAGAAGTGGTGTTTCAAAATGATAATTCATACACTATCTGGTGCAACTAATGAAACCTAATTTCCGTTATTTTTATTCTCATCAGTGTGTATGATCACTGTCAAGTCGCAAATAAACCAATTTGAGATTAACTGACCGATTTTACATAATCCAACTGTTTATATGCTAATTACAGTCTTCAAACATTTTAATAAATTTATTTTAACCCTTTCATTTATTGCTTGGTTTATTTCCGCCTGGTATTAAGTCCCTTTTTTGAGTTAAAAATCCTACTGTTTATTTGAAATTCCTATTATTTTCCTATTTTCCCCCTAATTTTTCATGAAAAATGTTCCTACTTTTCCCTACCTTTTGGTAGAGGTGCAGTTGACAGCCTGCTAACCCAAAATATCCCTGTTGAACTTGTCAGAAGGAGGTTACATGGCATGACAAAATCATCTTGTGTGACACATGCAGTACTTGGTATCACTGTGATTGCCAGGAACTAGGGGACACAACCTATGATTTTCTGTCCAATTCTAGTTTCTCTTGGTTTTGTATTAGTTGTGGAAGTCATAACCTCTCTACATCGTTAGCATAATCTCTGGACACATTAGGCTCTAAATCTTTTTTTTCACTCATTTTGAGCCCCTGAATAGTTTACTCCTCAAAGCAGTCCAGTGAGGAATCATAGGAACCATGTTCAACCAAAAGCGAGCTCTACTCCTAAAACGAATAAAGCTAAAAGGCTTAAACCTACTAAATTGAACCCTGAATAAAGACTAACAATCCTTAATATTAACTGTCGTGCTGTCAATAATAAGATTCCTGAAATCCACCAAGGTATAGATCACGTTCAAACTGATATCATATGCCTCACAGAAACATGGTTAAAACCTGATATTCACACAGCGTAAATATTTCCATGTCACCTTGGTTACCAAATATACAGAGACGACAGAACATCAGGCAAGGGCGGAGATGTCTTCCTTGTGGTAACAAACAAGTTCTTAAGTGAGGAACAACCATAACTTAAGACTGATTACAACATTATATGGCCAAAAAATTCAATCACAGGCATAAAAGACGTTTATGTCTGCTCAACCACATGAACACGACGAACACTCACTGAAAGAATTCTGGCAGAGAAAATTCCACAAAACAGTCAGATATGGATTCTTGGAGTTTTAATCTCCAAAACACGAACTGGTCAAATGAATCACCATCAGACACATGCAGATTCAAAAAATTGTATGACACTTTCACTGAAAACATGATAAATCACAATCGCTAACAAATGGTCAAAATCTTCACCCGAAACAACAACATACTTGATTTACTTCTCACCAACATACCAAGTCATGTTCATGAAACCAAAACGTTTCCAGTATTAGGCACATCAGATCACGATATAGTATTTCACGAAATCAAGGTCAAACGGGGTCGCATAAAGCAAAACCCCAGACAGGTCAAATCATACAAGAAGGCTAATTGGTCTGACTTTAAGAAATACTTGGCCATCTTCACTAACACGTTCATAGCACACAAACACAAAGACCCAATCTACCTTTGGGACATGTTTAAAACTGAAGTCAACCGGTTATCCAACCTACACATATCAACAAGACAAATCAAAAGTAGAGCTGATCTACATTGTGTACCATGGGTCACACACGGAATAGTCAAACTCATAAGAAAATAAGACAAACTGTACACAAAACTAAAAAGGTCATGTTCACACAAAAGTCACTACACTGAAAAATTCAAATACCTCAAGGCAACTATACAAAAACAGATTAGAAATGCATACTGGTCATACTTAGAATCAGTTATCTTTTCTGACACACAAGGTCTTGGTCACAGGAAAAGTTTTACAACTTTGTTAACACAAAAAAACAGAAAACATAGGAATTGCACCACTGAACTCTGAAGGTCAAACCCACTCAGACCCAGTGTCGAAGGCCAACATACTCAACAAATAATTTGAATCCGACTTTTCAAGGCCTTCGCCACACAGCCTCAAACAATTAGCAAAAGGTTCAATGTCTAAATTAGGTCATCCACCCATGCCACCAATCACAATCACAGTTCAAGGAGTCGATACATTATTGACAGGACTTAACCCCAATAAAGCCCAAGGTCCGGATGAGATCCCGCCTCGGTTACTTAAAGAATTCCACACAGAGATAGCACTGATTCTTACAATCATATTTCAGAGGTCACTGGACACCGGTATTGTTCCTGAGGACTGAAAACATGCCATAATCACACCAGCATTAAAAAAAGGTTGAAGTCAAAACCAAGTAACTACAGACCAATATCACTCACATGCATAGCATCAAAACTAATGGAACACATCATTGTGTCAAACATGATGAATTACTTTAACACTCACAACATACTTTGCCTTCAGCAACACGGCTTCAAGTCAAACACAGCTGTGAGACTCAACTCACTGGCTTCACAAACTGAAGCACATCACCACATTGATTAAAGACTTCCTACATAACATGTCACAACAGGTCTTAATCGAAAACAAGGTATCTCACAGTGTCCCTGTGCTTTATGGTGTGTCTTGGCTTGGTCGTAGGCCCAAGTCTATTTTAGCCTACATAAACGACCTACCAGGAAGTCAGGAGTCGTGTTGCAGACGACACAAAGTCTTCATGAAGACTTACACAATCTAGAACTTTGGGAAAAATAATGGTCAAAGGAATTTAACCCTGACAAGTGTGAAGTTCTCAGAATACACAGAAAAAAAAGAAACAAGTTATGTTCCCATACACACTTCATGACACTACCCTCAGAACCACAGAAAACGCAAAATATCTTGGAGTCACTATCAGTATAGTTCTCTAGAGATACTAAGTCCCATACGCTCGTTTGTAAACAGTTTGTTTGTATTGGAAAAGATCTGGGGCATCTAAAATTAGTTTAGCAGTTTACAGGATTAACATTATAATACGAACTGTTTGCCAACGACAGGGGCAACGCAGCGGTGGTGAAGTGGGTAGAGCGCAAGAAAACGTTTCTTTCGAACACTTAGGGTCGATGGTTCGAAACCTGCTTGAAGTCGTATATTCATACATAATAATTTATATATTTTTATCGTTTACTATTTGATATATGACCAGCTGTTAACAAATGCATTTCCGAACACAAATATTGGGCTTCTGTCGTTGTATTAACGTAAACTGAACAAAATTAAGCGAAAACGATAATTGCTTAATCTGTTCAATGTGTTTCACGTGATTTACGAGCTTAATTGAGGAATACAAGGTAAGTTGTATACATAAATTTAGAAACTCATTTTGAAATCAGACACAATACATCACTTGAGAGATGGCATCCCCTAAACGAAGCTGTCATTTAAAAAATGCACATGTTTTAAAGTTCTTAAATTTTTGACTTTTTGTGCGATTGAAAACTTTTTACTGTTAAATACGTAGTTGTTGTCTTGTATTTATTATTATTTTAAATATAGTTGTTATTGTTAAAGATATACAATAAATACTTATGTAGAAAAACAACGAAAAGAAAAAAACACCCCTTATCAAAACCCGATTTCAGGATTCGAGCCCACACCCAAAGTGACTTCTCTCGATGAAAAACATAAAATAAACCCGGTGTCTTATCCCTTGCACCACCGGCGCTTGTATACAGATCCGTAGATATATTCTTCTTAAAAGGCTTCTTTGTTGAGATTTAAAGCATGCCCTACTTAAAGCAGTTTGTTTTCATAACACAAGATTAAGGTCAAGTTCCCGGATGAGACTAGTGTTCTCTGTAGACTTATAGTAACCTCAATGTGTCATCTCACATAAACACTATCACAAACAAGGCCAACAACAGTTTGAGATTCATCAGACGAAATGTAAAAACACAAAACAAACAACTAAAAGTGGCTGTATACAGAACATGTGTACGCCCCCAGGTCAAATATTGTTCAACCATATGGAACCCATGGCAGAAACACCACAAAAATTATTTTAAAATGTAGATACTAATTATTATGTCTCTCCCCATGAAATGGGGAGACATATTGTTTTCAGCTCCGTTGTCTGTCTGACCGTCTGTCTGTCTGTCTGTCCGTCACGCTTTCGTGTCCGCTCAATATCTTTTGAACCCCTGGTGGGATTTACAAATAACTTTGCACAAATGTCAAGTATGTGCAGTGCCTATTTTTGACCAAGAACGGGTCAATGTCACAATCTAAGATTCAACATTGTATGACTATATTTCGTGTCCGCTCTATATTATTTGAACCCCTGGTGGATTTTACAAACTATTTTGCACACATGTCAGCTATGATGGGACGAAGTGCAGTGCCTATGTTTGACCAAGGTCGGTAAAAGGTAAAGGTCACAGTTTAAGATTTAACATTGTATGACTGTTGTTCGTGTCCGCTTTATATCTTTTAAACCCCTGGTGGGAATAACAAAAACCTTTGCTCAAATGTCAGTTATGCTGCGACGATGTGCAGTGCCGATGTTTGACTAAGGTTGGTTGAAGGTCAAGGTCCGAATTTAAGATTAAACATTGTATAACTGTATTTCATGTCGGCTCTATATCTTCTGAACCCCTGGTTGGATTTACAAATTACTCTACACAAATGTCAAGAATGATTAGATGATGTGCAGTGCCTATGTTTGACCAATTTTTGTTCAAGGTCAAGGTCACAGTGTAAGATTTAACATTGTATGACTGTATTTTTAGTCCGCTCTTTATCTTTTGAACCCCTGGTGGGATTTACAAATAATTTTCCTGAAATATTAGCTATGATGAGACGATGTGCAGTGCCTATGATTGACTAAGGTCAGATCAAGGTCAAGGTTAAAAATTAACCCTTTTTTCCATGTTGCACATGGAGTATTCATTACCTTCTGTGATAGCTCTAGTTTACGATTTCACCTTCCTCTACAAAAAAATGTGATTCCATCCAGTAACATACGGGGGAGACATGATTGCTTTCGTTTCCGAAAGCACCCGTCTAGTCTTGTTTAGAAGCCATAAACATTTTCTGAGTATTTAGCTGAAATTGCATCACTTTAAGTATGCAACTCATCTTACCATTCTTATATACTAAAGCCATAAAGAAAGATTGCCTTTGTGTTTAATTGTTTATGAGGGATACTGTGTTTCTTTTGAAAAAAAACTTCTTGATTGTTTTTATTTAAATCACCTTACTGTTTGGTTAGTAAAAGTCTTTGAGTTAAGTATCAACATTTAAAGTCTATAACCACTGGCGTTCACGAGTCAACGTCAAAAAATGGCTTTTATATACTACGTTGGTATGTGATTTAATGAATTGCAGTTTAGTCCGTTGGCATTGATGTTGCATGGCCAAAGACTTACCTCTTTAATAAAAAAATACTTATAGACGTCATTAACCCATTTCTTCACAGTTGCGCCATTATACTCCTTTACCTGTTACCGCATGGTTACGCCAAAATGTGAGAACAACCATGCTGTTTATTTACATGATGGCATTAAAACAAGGCCACTTTCTTTTGGTTTTCGGAAAAACAGACACTTGTTCCAATAACATTTCCATTCATAAATGTATTGTCTATTTTTAGAAGTGATTTAAACCTGTGTAATAATTGTAAGTACTCGGGAATGATGAAATGGGTTTTTATTACTAATGGGATTTTAACCAAACTGAACAGGAATGGTCCCTGTGGGGTCTCCTACCAAAATTGTTCAAATGGTTCTGGGGGCCGTTTCACTAACACATTTAAGTATACTTAATGAAGGATTTACGCTACTATTAAGCGCAACTCAAAAGAGCGTTTCATCATAAGAAAACTGCCGTAACTTTTCCTATAAGTGTAGGCAAGCGCAGACCGTCCATAACTTTTCCCATAACTTTTCACATAGCGTAAATATGGCTGCCACTCTTAGCATAACTTTATGAAAATGTTAGTGAAATGGACCCCTTGTATAAAACATCATCTAGAGGTCCTCTACCAAAGTTGTTCAAATTATGCCCCTGGGGTCACAATTTTACATTGAATTATATAAGGAAAACTTCAAATGACTTCTTATCTTGAACCGCTAATGGGAATTTGACCAAACTCAACAGGAATGGCCCCTGGGTGGTCCCCTACACACATTGTTCAAATGGTTCTGATTTGTTGCATAAGTAGGTCAAGGGGTCAAACAATAGGTTTTCAAAGTGCAACTTTCAAACATCTTCTTGTCTAAAACTACAAGGCCCAGAGTTTTTTATAGTTGGTATATAGCATCATCTAGAGGTCCGCTACCAATATTTGGTGGACGACATTAGTGGTCCTCTGTAAATGGCTCCACTGTGACCTTTGACGTTGTCCTTAGGTGAGCGACCCAGGGACCTCTTGTTTTAGTCCACTTCTTTCGATTTTTGGAAAGACCAGTCGAGTTTTGGTAAGCAGCGTAAGCAGTCTAAATCAGTTTTATTTATTGTATATTTTGTTTTGTCTAGAGTTGCATGACTGTTACTATTTTGCTGTATAATGAATTCCGTTTTCGAAACATAATCAGGAGAAAAGGAAACGATGCTATGATTTTAATTATAAAATTACCTCACCATTTTTCTTACCTTGGCCCTTCTGCCACGGACCTGTGATAATTTTCACAGGCAGAAGCCCTCTGTACTTAGGATTCTCTCTTTTTATGCCCCCGAAGGGTTGTATATATTAATCGACTCGTCCGCCTGTCGGCCCTTTTTGTCGTTTGAGCATAACTTTAAAACTAAGCAAGGCATCAACATGAAACTTCATATGTAGATAGATCTTCATTGAAAAGAAGTGCAGTGTACAAAAAACATAACTCAAAGCATCATACTTTGGAGTTATTGCCCTTTGTTTCTTTTTCATTTTTGAATTTTGTCTGGAGCACAACTCAAAACGTATTCAACCTACTGACTTGAAATTTCATAGGCAGATATATTTCATTGAAAAGAAGTGCAGTGCATAAGAAACATAAATATAAGCATCATAGTTTTGGAGTTATTGCTCTTTGTTGAGTTTCATACTTGAATTTGTCATTAAGTATGAAGTTACAATTTGTAAGCTACGGATTACAGTTTAATAACTGTAGAAGACAGTTGCCATTTTAAGATGTAATCCCCTGAGAAACAAATTTAAAATCACACAGTTTTAATACGCTGTGTCACTAACCCTTTGTCATTTCTGCAGTCGGGGACTTTAGTCACATTCTGTGACAAAGTTCTTGTTCACCCTTTTCTGTTTAATTTTACATATTTTTACTTTCTTATCGTTCTGTTCAGCTTCTAAGTGACCTTTTTTGAGAGAGTAAATGCACAATTATTTATTTTTCTTCTAAACAAATGTTGAGAAAACGTAAGGTTTGCTCTAGCTTTAAACTAGTTTAAACCCCCAATGATAGTCATTGATAGTACCAATGCGGTAACTTAACATTCCTTGGAGAAATCATTTTAGAAATAATTAAAAAACAAAATTAAATTATAAATGTTCCGAAAATACAAAAAAAATCCAGAATGTCTGTCTTAGTATTCTACATGTTTTGTGTTCTTCTGTGTGTTTATTTTTGTGCATGCCAATTAGTCAAGGTGCCCTTAAACTTGACATATCTATAATGTTTACAACATTCTTTGAACATCTCTTCAATTTATATACGAAATCCAATTAAGCTGATACTTGGCTTTATTAATATAGGTGACTAACAGAATCTCCTGTATCCATGAATCTGAAAATATACTAGTTAGTCGCCACATCGAAAGTCTTTATATATACAGCAAATGCTCCCCGGTAATGGCGCGAATTAAACACGTGGAGGCGCCGTTGACGCAACGGAGCACATATAAACAGCGCTAATCCTAACCGAGCATATACATTGTACAAGGTTAACGGAGCTCGTCAAATAACGGCTCCAATAGATAAAATAGTGTTTTATCGCGTTCTTTGCGACAGTTGATGTGCCTACACTTTATTCAAAACGTACAATTGAAAAATAATAACAGTTTTGGGAAAATTAAACAATGTTGAAATTGTTGATGGCATGTAAACGTGGGTGTGAAAATTATAATTTTATTGATGCTGTTTTCATCTTAAGTAACATTTGATGCTATTGATAGGAAGTTCGGACTTAAAATATTGTTTGTGTTCTCTCTAGCGATTGACTGTCCAAAATCGCCGCGACCCAACATACAAGTGTATTTTATTTAGTGTGTACAGAGTACCATATATACTTTTTGTCCGGCGCATAACTTTAAACCTATGCAAGGCATCAACATGAAACTTTATAGGTAGATAGATCTCATTGAGGAGAAATGCAGTACACAAGAACCATAACTCATCATACCTTTGGAGCTATTGCCCTTTGTTCATTTTCATTCTTGAATTTTGTCCGGAGCATAAATAAAAAAGTATTCAAGCTACAGACATGAAATTTCATAGGCAGATAGATCTCATTGAGGAGAAGTGCACAAAAACCATAACTCAAAGCATTATACTTTTGGATTGATCAACTACATGACAGCTGTTTAAAATGCTTCTTTTTTATCTTTCAGTGAAATGGCAAGCATCATCATTTTCATCATTATCCCTCTGCTGTTAAATGAATGCTATGGTAAGCGTTATGTTCTTTATATCAGTTTTACGTAAGGGGGTGTCGCTTATATAACGTTTGAGGTCTATTACAGATCATTACACAGCTCCAGGAATTTAAGTCTCCGTCCGGGGCGTGTCCGCATTTCATCTGTTGGTACCTATTTCACAGTTCCAGGACTGGTCCGTGTTTTGTTAAAAATACCATTTAAAAATGTGTGGCTGTTATCTGAAAATGAATTTTATTGATAATCATTGCAGCCAAAATGATGATTTGTGAAAACTACGACCCCCCCCCC
>Ga0224511_10002821_pt1 | contig 12030 bp, 9 predicted proteins | sample SF_May12_sed_USG_2_FD_169988 | JGI IMG/M metagenome (GOLD analysis project Ga0224511, IMG submission 169988) | Sediment microbial communities from San Francisco Bay, California, United States - SF_May12_sed_USGS_8_1 | ecosystem: Environmental > Aquatic > Marine > Sediment | place: USA... | reverse complement strand
TTTCTCCAATTAAGTTGAATCATAACATTACGTACTTGTTTTAAATGCCTATTGTTAGTATGTATGTGTATGTTTCTGCCATCAATTTGCTGATGTAACTGTTTAAATGTTTTGTACATTTTGCATGTATCTTTGTCATGTATCTGTAAATATGTTATGCTCTCCAATATTGGAGGAAATAAAATATCTATCTATGAAGTTTATTGATATTTTGCTGACGATAGACGACTGTTCGTATTGTATTCTTGTTAATAAAATAACAGAATTAACATTGATTTAAAAAGGTTTTTCAGAAACCTAGTCAGAACTTTTTTCTGCATCGCTTGCAAAAGGTCTATCCTAATATCTTTAGTGATGTCATATATACTTCCTCTGTGTGGCTTGGGTTATATGAAATTGTGTAGACGTCTTTGCTTACAATGTCTTGAAATATCGCCTGTGTTATTGTGGGTGTGTTTGTGTATGTTTCCAGATATAACGTTGCAGTAATTGAATAGCTTGACATCAATCATTACGAGCTGTTGTCTCGCTGGTCTAGAAGTTACGCATCAAACTGTGGTGCGAGAGGTCCTGGATTCGATTCCCGGCTATGGCAAGGGTTTTCCCGTTCGCGTTTTTGTTTTGTTGTTGTTGCTACCTTTTATCCAAAGCAATTTTGCATTTCCTTTTGCAATATTAATTCACTGCGTAAACAAGTCTTTTATTAAAACGAATACATGCGGTAGTTGTGATCATATGTAGAATTACTGTGTACCCGGCCAGGCCGGTTCAACATAGCTTCTGTTATTTGAGTTGCCAAACACAATGCAGTTTTGTAATAACAGTGACTCTGCCTTCATTTATCTTATATTTATTGAAACTGCATCGTTTTGGTTTAAAGAATAAACATTATTAACAATGCAAAAATTACATTATAAAGTCAAATTCATTTTTTATTGATTAAAATGCTGCAAACGAAGTACGTAGATATAAAATATTTCCTCAATTTACAATGAAGAAGAAACCCAAAGCATAGCGTACAAAGGGTTAACCGACACCAGTATAAATGACGCTTTTCATCACTAGTCTTAAAATTGGTAAAACGATCAAAGTACCTTTGCACATAAGCGTAACTTTATGTTTAAATTTCCTAAATTATATATATCATGTATAATGAAGGACCAGAAACCATTATTTTCGACTGGCTACAATTAGTGGACCAAAACATAATACAAAATAACTTCTTTCCGAAATGACCGCCAAACTAAATATTGTCGCAGTGTTTTTGCATTTCATACATTTTAATCAGTTTTGTCCCTTCGACACCCGAGTTACTGTATATTGATCGTTCAACTGAGAAAAGAGGAAATTCCTCGGGAAACATAGCCTTGGTTTTATTGAAGCTGTGCATGTTAATGAAAGATGCCACCACTGACACCTTCCAGCGCATGGGCGGAATTCTACATTCAAATGTGTTTAATGTGTTTAATGTGTACTTAATGGTTTACGGTAAAATATTACAATGGCATCCACCTCATGTTTTAATGGGTTGGACTGTAGTGCTGGCGCTTACCCACAACCGTATATTTGGTAAAATTGACAAGAAACTGTTTTGTATTTAAAACCTCAAACGTCAATGCGACTGACGAACATCCTGAAGGACAACCGGGTTGTTGCGATCTTTATTTAAAGATGAGTAATTTAAAAGAAAATTATACAGAAAGAGAATAGAAATACAACAAAAAGCAGTGTTTATGTAAACATAACATGCCTAACTAAAACGGCATAACGTGTTTGCGTAAGTACATTATAAAAGAACATACAATTTAGGCATTCCGATTAAAATATAGAATTCTTAGGCATTTGTTTCAATAAAACATGTTGACAAGTTCAAATAGAAATTACATTTAAAACAAAATTAAAACGACAACTTTTCCCAAATGTTATAGAAAGTCTAGCAGAGTCCGTCTCATTTGTACAACTAAGCTGATTCAGATTCATTTGAACTTGCACATGTTGCAAAATCTACCCTTGCGCTAGTGCATTTATTTATCCGATTTTTCACTCGGTCTGGGTTTTGTGTCATAATCTTCCATCGCGCTAGCGTCTATGTCGGATTCATCATTCAATCTGGCCTCTGTATCAAATTTTACCCTAGCACTAGCGTCTCTGTCAGATTCTTCACTCAGTCTGGCATCAGTGTAAGATCCCTCCCTCACGCTAACATCTGTGTAAGATTCTACACTCGGTCTGGTGTCTGTTTACTGATCTCTCATTCGCGCTAGCGTCTTTGTCAAATTCTTTACTCGTACTGGCGTCTGTGTAAAATTCTTCCCTCATGCTAGCTTCTGTGTCGGATTCTTCACTCATTATGGCGTCTGTTTCATATTCTTCCATTGGGCTAGCGTCTTTGTCAAATTCTTCTCTCGACCTGGCGCCAGTGTCAGATCCTTTCTCCGCGCTTGCGCAATTGTCAGACGCTTCACTCGATTTGGCGTCAGTGTCTGATCCTTGATTCAATGTGGAGCCTTCATTCGTATTGACACATGTGCCAGTTACTAGTATTTTATTTGCTTAGTCGCGTGTATCAGATTCTTTCTTCATTCCAGCGCCTGTTTCAGATTCTGTGTCTGGTCTGTCAGATTCAACCCTTACATTAGCCCCTGCTTCAGTATCTATGTGCGTCTTGACCACTGTTTAAGCCCTTTATTTGCTTAGGTATCTGTTCCATGTTCAACATTTGCTATCGATGTCCCCTGTTGTGGTTTCATGCATTCACATGTACACCGTAAACGTGTTGCTATCCTAAGAAAGAATGTCTTTATGTCTTCTCTTGCACTTGTACGCACCACAAAGCAAATAATAGGATTTATGACAGTGTTGAGATAAACAAATTCTTCTCGATGATTCAAAACAAACTTCACAAAAACAGGTAAGGAGAAGATCTTCGTTAAGGCAAACACAACGTCAGCTTAGTTTGCTAATGTGAAAGTTATTCTTGTTAACACGGTCAGCTTTGTAAAAACATGCACATATGCCCCACGATTAGCAGACGTATTGTCCGCCTTGGTTTGCAAAGACTGACAACTATTGCTACATTGAATGTGATTATTAAAAGAAACGGTATATTCACACGAAAACACAGTTCTAATTCCATAATACCATCATTTCGTTTGAAGAAATTAAAACAATGCCTCAAATACAAGATCAGGTCTTGAAAAATGACGTCAGAGTGCAATCCCAACAAACACCTCTATTGGTAGGAGTACGTGTATAAAGATCGTATCTGCAGTACTTTGTTCAAATTGTGCCTTAAACAGTTGCTTAAAGTTAGATTTAAAGTCTATAGGACAATCGTCTATAAAAGAGGAGTCTTTTCCATCAATCTGATGTAAGGTATCGTCCGGAAAACTCTCTCCAAGTATATCTTCAACATTTTTAAACATGTCGTCGTTGAAGTCTATAATGGCATCATCGAAAAACGTGTCTTTAACACCTTTGAAGCCCATGCTTGTGTCATCTAAACGTTTGTACGAAACCTACTGAGATCTGTTCTATCACTTAATGGCACGTTTTCCTGTGACTAATAAAAACGATGGTGCGAATTATGTGCAACGTATTGATGTGCCATGGGCGTCTTTGCAGTATCGGCTGCTATGTATCTTTTTGGTAGATCTAGTTGTCGAGAAATTGTTTTACCTCTCCGCTGTTTGTGATGTTACTGTACTTGAATCATATTTGTGACCGATGATTCAAATACTTGGAGCAATCACAAGTGCTGGCAGTCTTTTGGCGGAAGACCCTGCTCTCAATTAGAGTGTCATACGACTGCAGTTTTGTCAATCTCCCGAAATGTCAAGGACACTGTAATCTGGATTAACCTTATATTATTAAATCCTTTTTCGTCTCATATTATAGCTGGTATGCGATTCCCTTGAACATGTTAACTTCAATGCCTTACGCACTCCGCTGACCTAGAATACAAGACAGTGTGTTGGGGTGCACCCTTACAGTTCAATCACAACCAACGTATCAGGGTCAATAGAAAAGAAATGTGTTTCGTTCTCTCAAATGTCTTGAAATTATCGCTAACGAACACGGCGGTTAATCTTTACAGGTTTCTATTTTTCTATTCACGTTGCTGTTTGTACACATTCAGTCGTTTTAAACAATGATCATTGTTTTCCCTTAGTAATTAGTGCTATTCCATCACTAAACCAGCGTACACGCAGCATTAATAAAACACATATTCGCATGTGTTCTTGCAGATCGTTTATACGTTGTTGTAGAATGTATTAACAAAGAATATTTGTCACAATGGCACACACCAATTTACAAATATGGAAATGACTCTTTCAACTAACAACTTGACTCATGTATGTATGGAAATGACTCTTTCAACTAACAACTTGACTCGTGTATGTAATTTAATTACACGATATTCTGGGAGGGGGGACTATAAATCTGAATACAATGCCACGGAGTCGATATTTCGCCATGCAAAATGTTGGTAAATATTATTTCTCCACAATAATTTATGTGGTAAAGGCGCCGTATTGTGATGGATATGCTAATCTGTAATAACATTTGTAATCTACTACACCTTATTTCAGTACAGCTATAATCTGCTTTATTAATTACAAATGATTAAGCGTACAGTGATCAAATACGTTGTTTTAAGGGGGCGGGGGTAGGCAGAGCTTTATGGCCAAATGCAGCCCACAATAGTCATTTCTGTAATGTTCTTAAATGTTCAGAAACAAGCAATTATATTGAAATAAAATGAGTGAAATATTGTTATGTTACCTTAAAACTATCATTCTTGAGTAATAGAACATAAAGTTAATTAGTTATGTATCACAGAATAGCCAAAACAATAGCTTTTACGCGGGCCAGCAGAATTCTAAATACTCGTATGCTAAGAATATAATTATGTTTCACTCTTAGCCGTATTTTACTTCATGCATTTACGGGAGATAAATAAGAGTTTCAAACATTAAAACATTTATAGTTTGTCCAAAAAAGATAACTCGATTTTATTTCCAAATTTTGATTACGTCCTATTTTCTAACCTTCTTTTTATATACGAGTTACATAATTGAGAACGTCCAAATGTGACGCAGAGATTAGTTAATGACCAAATTACCACAACATGTGCGTCTGGGTGGACGAACGTGCGACCACTAAATTGGGCAACATTTGCTATTACATCTTTGCCCATCAAATAAACCGATGGAGAAGCGCGCATGATGTTCCAAATGTTTTCCACGACAGAAAGTGACTTTATAAACCGAAGTTTATCTCCTTCAGAAAATGTGGCACATGATGCTTTATCAGCGGAGATCAAAAATTAACCGTTCATGGTCATTACCATATGTCAGAGAATTACAATTAGGCTACACAGCGATTACTAGAAATGTACATTGCGATATATTTTTTAAAATCATAAATTCGTATTAAAATTGCACTAATATTATATGGAAAAAAAGAAAAGAGCTAGTTTAATCTTAAAGCCGCAGACATGGGCAAACAGGACCTCCATATCTTTGTTAAACAAATAAACTTAAACCAGTCTGACGACATATCAGAAAACGAACTCATTGATGTCATGTTATGAAATGATAATCAGTCTCGTTTAAGATGTTGGATCTAAATTTGTGGTCAAGGGCTCTTGTTGCAGAGAAAGGCATGTCATCTTATCTTCAACAACTAAATATCATGGTTTTATCTAATATCAAGTATCCTTGAGACAATCCATCCGAGATGCAATCTTATTTGAGAGCCCTTGATTCAGATCAACGTTCAGTTCATGTCCCAACATACACAATATGACGCCAACAATGAAAGAGGGTCTGATAGTTTGTATTGGTTTCGTGAAACATCGGTAAGTCACGGACTTACCCGAATTGACTGGAGTACCGAGATTGGTATGTCCGTAAATGTACGGAAGAAAATCAGTGCATTCCGCAAGAGGCGTGTTAATCTGTTTGTCTTTATAACAATACAACAACTCAGTAAAGATCCATTTTCCATTTGCCTACATAGTGTTCAAAATTGATCATTTGCTTCGTGAAAAATGCTTGTGAAAGTTTTCTTGATTCTTGTGCTGTGTGAGCTGGGGACTGTTACCGGTGAGTTTATGTTTTTATTGTATATATAACTATATTTGAGTAAACTGCCATTTTAATAGTTTAATAAAACGAATAAGCTAAATAGATCTACTTAATTAGTTTAGAATGTTTTCTTTAGAAAACATCTATTCTAAATTACTAGACTAGAGAACAAACATAGCCATACACAGCAGTGCAACTAAATAATTATACTAACATGCGATATTTAAAACTGTATTTTGTTTAATGCATTTTATTGTTTTTGAAGAGAACTAAAATACATTTGCATTAAATAATTACAAATCCAAACAATATGAAATGTAGAAGAAAATGTAACAGGCTTCGAAAGCCCAACCCTCGACAAATAATGACGCGCACTTATCCACTATGCATATGTGCCGAAAATGCATTTAAGCGAATATTTTCTTTGTAGCATTAGTAGATAATAATGAACTTGTCTGTACTCTTTTGCCCGCTACAGATTTAATAAGTATGTGTTTTCAGTAGGAATGTCCAAGCGGTAATCGCGCTGGTGCTATGTTAAGGTGCTTTATGCGGCAAACTGCAGATCATGGGGTTATGTGTTCGATCTAGGTCTGACCACAAAACTGATCACACAATTATTTTACAGCCATTCTCCCGGTACCTCTTGATTAAATTTGAAGTTAAATTGTATTAGCACGACGAAATTCTGATTTGTTTATATAGGATGACGCCTTTTTTTAAGAAAGTCTCTGCTGGTTGACTAACTGTACTAAGACTAGTATTGTCTAATCAGAGTAATATAAAGTAAACAGACGCATTCTGCAATAACATTTACCTTGAACTGGATACTGGGATACGATGAGTTATCCATAGGATACCAATGTATTGCCTCCGTTATTATAAGCTAATTATATTAATATACAATTTTGTTTTTAAAGGGTTCCTCCTGGCTCCGAAATCAACTGAAGGTTCGTATTACGCTTTGTAAAACGCTTGAATGATACAGTATCTCATAGGAGTTGGTTTTAAATAATCTTTAAACAATATATTATAGTTTTAGAATTACCTTTTATACAACATTACTTTAAAATAAATGTACGATAAACATGTGACTAGAGCACACAATTTATGGGCGGAAAATCTTTTTTTTATAAATATAGTATAAACATACGTCTCGCTAATAAAAAAGTGATTTTGAAGCTCTTTCTCTTAACCCTATTATGACCACATATTTAAACAAGATGCACACTGTGTGAAAATGAGATAACCCTATTGTCTGTCTTTTCGACAACAGCATGATTTCCTGTCATCTTTAATAGTGTATTGGAAACTGTCCTGTCCATTTTCTATTTTCGTTAACTCGAGCAATTATTAACTTAAATTTATATTTGCATCCAGAGAATTTTTCAGATTAATTATCAGGCAGTTATTTAGATTTTTGATAACGTTTTTTGTTGACATATTTATGCCTACACTGCGCTCTGGAGACTCTAACTTTGAGATAGTAGTTGCATCCGATAGCAAATATCAATGAAAATATCAACATTTCAGCACCGTGCGTGGACGCTCATTCAGGATGTGACGTTTTCGACATTTGTAACGTCGACTTTCATCGGGCAAAAGAGCTGTGTAGGAAGTACTGCAACCTGTGTGACGTCGGTAAGTTTATAGTCATGTTGTTCTGCATACATTCGTCTGCCTGGGGCAAACTCCTCCCCATTCAGTTTTGTTGTTTTGTATTCGTAAATGTAGAATGACGAATGCAAAACACAAATAATCCATACGCAATATTTAAAATCCTGCATTTCAGTTCCTTGATCCTATTGGCATTTAAATACATTTTGCATATGAAACACAACACACATCATTAAGAAAGACAAAGAAACGGTTTACGCGGTCTCTTAACTCGCTTATTTAAATTACATCATTTACGTCATAAATTATTCGGATTTTTAGGTTCAGTACTGTGTAAGACCGTTCGTGTTTGCAGTAGCTAGGACCATATGTTGGTATCGTTATGTTTTACAGCTCATACCTCGGTAAAAATGACCATAATCCATGATTCAGTTTGTGGTTAGTCAAAAATGGAATAAATTAAGATCATGTGACATTGGCAAAATAATACATCTGTTATATATTATCTTCAGTCGACGGCGGATGGTCCATCTGGGGATCGTGGGGCACGTGCTCTACTACCTGTGACCACGGCACGAGAACACGCACCAGAAAGTGCGACAACCCCCCACCCGCTAACAGAGGAGATGATTGCCCGGGTCCGCAACAAGAAACAAGCGCCTGTTTAATGAACCCGTGTCCTGGTAACCAATTAACTTTGGATACTTGAATCGTTGGTATAGTAACTTATTGACAGAACTCATTTACCCAAAACGTTTTAACTTTAAGTAGTATGGCTTTGTTTAGAAGAGTATGGGTTTTATATCTGCTTTATTCTAAACACTATTAGTACATCCCTTACATTCTTGCAGTCCACGGCGGCTGGGGAGTCTGGAGCACGTGGGGTACTTGCAGCTCAACGTGCGGAATCGGTCTTAGTCGTAGGGACCGCGCGTGTGATTCACCTTGGCCGTCCAAGGATGGGAACCCTTGCTTCGGGGAAAGTCTCGCCTACGAGATATGTTCTGATTATCAATGCAAGTATAATTTAGTGGTTTTCACCCTTATATTAAGGATTGTTTGTAGATGTTTCATAAAACTGTTACGAGTCTATTTCGCATTATTTGAAAAGAACATACCTTCAATAAAACATCGTGTTACATTTACACCAGGTGCCATCGGGTGGACGTCTTGGTCAGGCTGGAGTGGATGCAGTTCAACTTGTGGCTCGGGGTCACAATCTAGGACACGAACATGCCAGAACCCAGCGGTGTCCGCTCTGAACAGCAGTTGTCCGGGCGACAGCACGGACTACACAGTGTGCATAGACATTTTATGTAAGGAATTTGCAGTATCAACCAAATACACGAAACGCTTAGGTTGTATATTGTTTTCTTTCCTTCTTGTAATTTCTTTTCAACTTCCGCTGATGCAAATGATTCCATAGTTACAATGAACAGCGTTACTATTGTTTGGTACGATACTATTGTAACTTCTTATATAAAAGTAGGTAGCTACAATAGTTTTGCACCAAACCTTCGGTTTTCTCTCAAATACTAAACACTTCGGTTTTGTACTTTATTCCACTGTAGTATGACCTCATCTACAATATTATTCAGAAAAACACTCTCCTTCTATTCAAGGTACTGTCGGATGGACGTCTTGGTCAGGCTGGGGTGGATGCAGTTCAACTAGTGGCCAGGGGTCACAATCTAGGACAAGAACATGCCAGAACCCGGCCGTGTCCGCCCTGAATAACAGTTGCCCGGGTGACAGCACTAATTACAGGATTTGTACAGACGTGTCATGTACGTTTATCTGTTGAACTGGTTGTTATAGTATTGTATTTATTCAGTAGATATCTAATAACACATATTTAATACTTATTTTCTATTTTGAAGTCAATTGTAAATATCCTGTCCATTATATGTGGAATGAGTACTAACAAAGGTAAACCGTAAAGCGGAAACCTTCCCGGGGTCGCATCAAGTATCACGGAGCTGTGTAATACTGCTCTGCATGTAAGTACCAAAGGGTGTTACGTTTAATTTGTCACGGGCCGCGTATCAGGGAGCTGTGTTATACCGCTATTCTTGTAAGTACCAAAGGGTGTTACGCTTAATCCGTCCCGGGCCGCGTATCACGGAGCTGTGTAATACCGCTCTGCATGTAAGTACCAAATGGTATTACGCTTAATCCGTCCCCGTCAACACAAAACCTACTACGATCGATCGATAACAAAATATGAAATGTTCTGTTTGCTCGACCTGTTCATTTATGATGTCAAAAATATTCAAACCGTTTAAAGATGTTCCCCATGAGTAGGTCAGCAAGGGTGGAAATGAGACTCAGCGGTACGCAGCAGAAATGTTGTCGAGAAGTTTCACCCTTAAAGATAGTCACACTGTCTTTGCAACAGTGCATAACACTTGCGGTGGTCAGCAAGGTTTCTGGTAATTTAATAGATATACGTTTCCATAGATGCACATAAAAATGTGCACAAATGGCTTTTTAATGACAGTGGCCAGCTTATTTAACAACATAGTTATTTTCAGTCGACGGCGGGTGGTCGTTCTGGGGATCGTGGAACACGTGCTCCGTTACCTGTGGCGACGGCACGAGAACACGCACCAGAAAGTGCGACAACCCCTTACCCGCTAACAGAGGAGATGATTGCCCGGGCTCGCAACAAGAAACAAGCGCCTGTTTAATGAATCCATGTCCTGGTAAACATCTTAGCTTAAATATTTGAATCATTAGCAGAGAAGTAGTGCTCAACCTTCCGTATAACACAAGCGTTTTGATTTTAATTCTATTTTTCGAAATAAGGTTGTATTTATTTACGTACATTATGTTGTTGTTTATTGTTGTATATTATCGCTTCATTCCAAAGTTATAAAAGACGTGAAATCTTTATATGTTCATGTTATATCTCCTTGCAGTCCACGGCGGCTGGGGAGTCTGGGGCACGTGGGGCACTTGCAGCTCCTCGTGCGGAATCGGTCTTCGTCGTAGGGACCGCGCGTGTGACTTACCCTTGCCGTCCAAGGACGGGAATCACTGTTTCGGAGAGAGTCTCGCCTACGAGATTTGTTCTGATTACCAATGCAAGTACCATTTCACCTACTTATAAATGTAAGATGTGATAACTATAATTTGTTTAATTTTTAAAATATCTATAATTGTTATTGTGATAATAATAAATGTATTAATTAAAACGCCATACTGCAATTACATCAGGTGACATCGGATGGTCGTCTTGGTCAGGTTGGAGTGGATGCAGTTCAACATGTGGCCAGGGGTCACAATCTAGGACAAGAACATGTCAGAACCCGGCCGTGTCCGCCCTGAATAACAGTTGCCCCGGGGAAAGCAAGGATTACAGAGAATGCACATACATTTTATGTAAGGCACTAGTTGTTTTAACCTAACGCATGTAACACGCGGTATGTTAATCATTTTATGTATCTACTTTTGTCGTCTTGTCAACTTCCGCTTATGATATACCAAGGTTAGAACGATCAGCCTGTTAGTCTCAACGTTTGAACACATCTGTTTGTGTACTTTGTATTTCCGTCATATGACCTTTTCAGTTCTTAAAAGGTACAATATAAATCAAACAAACACTCTCTGTTCCAGGTACTGTCGGATGGACGGCTTGGTCAGGCTGGGGTGGATGCAGCTCATCTTGTGGACAGGGGTCACAATCTAGGACAAGAACATGCCAGAACCCGGCGGTGTCTGCCCTCAATAACAGCTGCCCGGGGGAGAGCAAAGATTACAGAATGTGTACAGATGTTTCTTGTAAGTTAATATATTGAACTGTTTGTTATGTTTTTGTATTTATTCAGTAGATATCTAAAGACACCTCATTTAATATAACATTTCTGCTATGAAGACATTTTCAACTATCATGTCCATGATAGGTAAAATGAGTACAAACGAAGGTTAAGCAAAAACCTTTCCGGGTTCGCAGCACGCATCACGGAACTGTGTAATACCGCACTGCATGTAAGTAGCTATGCCAGTCCAATACGAGTTGCGCCGCCTGTATCATCTTATGAATATTCAAACGCATCGAAATTCAACCCAAAAAGCGCTGTTTTTAGGTGCAGATTTTAACGGTTGATTACGCTCTCAAAACGTGAGATTTTTAAAATATTCTTTTTCCTGTGGGCTACAGTAAAGGTCAAAGTACCTGTGTATTCCAGAATTTTATATAAACGCGGTTTAGTTTGAGGGCTACCAGGACCCTAGGTCCCCCCTGGTGGGATTTTATGAGACCTATATCATGTTGTAGCTTAATGTGGTGTCTACAGGAATCCACTTGTTGGATGTTAAA
>Ga0224511_10002820_pt1 | contig 12032 bp, 13 predicted proteins | sample SF_May12_sed_USG_2_FD_169988 | JGI IMG/M metagenome (GOLD analysis project Ga0224511, IMG submission 169988) | Sediment microbial communities from San Francisco Bay, California, United States - SF_May12_sed_USGS_8_1 | ecosystem: Environmental > Aquatic > Marine > Sediment | place: USA... | reverse complement strand
GAGTGTAAGTTATTACCGAATGCTTGGCTCAATGTCGGCAACCCTCTGTTTATAGACGAGCGCCAGGTCTCCGGACAGTGCCGCGCTCAGCTTGTCATAAATCAGTTTAGCCTTGGTCAACAGCTCCATAGCTGACTGCCATTCCTTCAGCTCAAACTTCAGAGTGCCCGACATCCATGCACGGTACGCCTGCAAACATCGCGCAGAATTGTTAGTAAAGTTCACCCAGTTCGGACACAGACGTCACAGTATGATGGCGGACAGTGATTAACAACGGTGTCACAAAGAATTCCTCACTGACCTGAACTTCGAGCTTAGTGCGAGCGTCGCACTTGACCTGAGAGCACAGCTCATCCAGTCGCAGTACATAAGATTCAGCCTTACGCAGCTTGTTGATCATGTGATAGCGCTTACGGTGATCCTCGTTAGACTCGGCCTTCAGCTGCATGGCATAACTCCAGCACCTCTCGGCCTCCACCAGCGGGATGTACAGACACCTGCAGTCAGCCAACGCCTATACAAACTGCGCATCTCACTGTTAGCTTTTTTCACATAATGTGACCGCTAACTGCCTTGGGGAAAGATTTGCCTTTTTGTGACACACCTACCGAACAGTATGACCTCGCTAAGGAATGTTCCCAATTTTCGTAATTGCGTGTTAAAATGTTTATCACAATTGCCGTGTCAAGTGGCAAAGAGCTGATATGGTGGTATGGACAGCGCAGTATGTTAGATCAGGCTGGCAGACAACGCACAACCACATCCCAGGGAAACCTTCACATTTATTGTTAATCCCGGGTATCCACTAATGGTAATCTACGGGAAAAGAGGGTCTGTACCATGTCTATAAATAAAGCATTACCTGACATCCTTGATGTTCTCTGGTAGCAATTTCTTCTGGATGAAGCGTTGTTTGACACCCTGCACCAGGCTAACGCACTTACGAATGCGGCGCAGACGGCGCGAGCAGTAAGATCGGTATCGCTGGTAGTCTCCATGACGAAGGCCATGCTGCTGCTGGGACTCCTTGATAAACGCCAATACTGCAAAAATCGCTTATCAATATCTCACTGTTCTATTTAGCTGAATCAGCGGCCCATTTCATTGTCCAATCAGTGATGAAGTCTGCACAGTCAGTGTTACTGTCTGCCACGCTCAATCGACAAAAGCCTGTTACTTTACTCTAGTGACCCTGTCTCTCATCGCAGTAAGTCCCTCAATATACAGTAAATGTCTGTCAATCAATATTCAACGCCCCTATTGCTAATGTACACTTACAGTTGCCCCATCGTTGTGTTGGTCAGAGGTACCTGCTAATAAACTAATGACTGACTAATTCACACTGAATGCACTGACTGTAAGTGACTGCGACAGAGTGAGTCACTCATAGCTGGCTCAGTGAGCTAGTCACTGACTCGGAAGTATACACGCAACCTAAGTGAGTCTCACTCACAGTCACTCTCACATTCACAGTCACCGAATGAGTCAATGAGTGTCACTCACGCTCACAGTCAAACTCTAGTCTGGTAAGAGACTGAGTGAGGGAGTGACAGTCACACTCACTGTAATCTAATCTTCTGTAAGTTCTCTTAGTAGTTTAGTTACTAGTTAGTGAGCCTCAGTGACAGTCACTTGTCAGTGTAAGTGTTAAGTCACACTCACCCTGACATACTAACTAACTCAATCAGTAGCTCAGTTATCGAATGAGTCGGGTGTCTCCCAATCCCACTCATCCTCAAACTCACAGTCACACTCGCGTTACTCACACTGTGTAACTGTAAGTGTGACACTACATCTACACTACAGTCAGACTGACACTCGCACTCACTACTCAGTCAGTGACTCACAGTCACACTCTCAATTATTGAATTAAATTTACACTCAGAGTCAGATTCAGAGTCAGGCAGTGACTGAGTGAGTCACTCCCCCAGTCCCTGACTGACTCGACTGAGACACTGTCACACTCCATGACTTAGACTCACTCACTCACAATCACAAACTACGTCTACTGACTGAGGCAGTGACTCATCAGTCAAGTATATTACCAATAATATTAGTCACGTCAGTGACTCATTGATTGAGTGACTATGTTACTCTACTGTTAGTCACCAGTCACTTAGCAGTGACTAACTACTATTAAGTTAGTACTAGTTACCAAGTAAGTTAGTTGGTCGTGTATGACTGGGGAATGTTGTCTCTGTCTGTGGACAGTTCAGTAGAGTTGGAATTGGATTGGAAGTTGGAGTGTGGTGTGTGACTGACTGACTCAGTGACTGTGAGTGTGACTCAGTCACTCACTCAGTGACTGTGAGTCACTGACTGTAGAGTGTAGTGTAGAGTGTAGACTCACTGTAACACTACAGTCTACAGTGTTAGTCTTACTCTTACTCTTAGTCTTCTTAGTCTAGTCTAGTGTAGACTGTACTCTGTACTACTACTACTACTAGTGTACTCTGTAGTGTTACAGTGAGTCTCTTTATCCTTCTTACTACTGAAATTAAACGCTTTGCCTGTCCTTTTTCAAGTAAAGCACGCTTTAACTAGATTCCTTTTGTTGTTAGCTTACATTCTAGGGTGTATGTCGGCTGGTCTAAGCCAATATCTGGCTCAGTGGACTCGATTTCTTCACCATACTCAGCACTTTCCTCCATGATAGCAATGATGTGGTGCTGTGTATTCCGGAAAATAACCACGTCGGCGTAACACGAGGCGAACTGGAGCGCCGTGTGATTAAACAACTCGACAACCATAAGAAGGGCCATATCAACAAGGTCACCTGTACTATGTCAAGGTCGATAAAGAAAAAGATCATCTCGCGCCTTTTACTCATGCTGACTGCTTGCGACCTGGTTGACTAGTCAACAGTAACAACACCACAAGGCTTCTCACAAGTGCTCACAAGTGCTGCTCCCTTAGCCTCATGGGGGACTTGAAGTTGGACAAGGATGCCTTTTTACGACGCTTGGGCTGTCTGAATTCAGCATGGAAGGTGACTAATTTTACATTCTTTAGTTTATAATTATACTTGTAAATGTAACTGTAAGTTGTTACTCGTTACTGTTACTCAGTTACTGTTACTGTTAGGACTAAGTCTAACGAGTAACTCTAACTGTAAGTAACGTAACTAACTAGTAACTAAGACTAAGACTGAGTAACTGTAAGAGTAGACTAACGTCTTAAGTCACTAACGTAACTTACTAACTACTAAACTAGTAAGTAAGTAACGTAAGTAAGTAACTAACAGTAACAACAGTAAGTGTAACTCTCACTCTGTCTTATCTATGTTGACGGTCTAACTTCTAACTCTAGTCTAAGTGAGTCCTACAACAGTAAGTCACTAAGTGAGTTGAGTAACACACTTGCAGTTACACAGTAGTAAGTGAGTAACACTAACAGTAACTCTAAGTCTAAGTTTAGTTTATTTCGATCTTAATCTTATCTAACTCTAACTAACAATGACCTGGAGACAGTCACAGTGTGAGTGTAGTTAGTTGTACACAACAGTCAACACTGTTACACTTCCAGTGACGTTAGACTTGGACTTTACTTTAGTCTAGAATTAGAAGTTAGACTTTTAGTTTTAGAGTCTAACTCTAAGTTAGAGAGCTACAGTTACACTTACAAGTTACAGTACTCACTCAGTACTGTTGTGTTGGCGTTGCACAGTTTGACTTTGAGTTTATAACAAAAAGTAGTCACATCCCTCTTTGAGTCTTTCTTTGCGTATTCAATACCGGCATTCGTTGCGATACTGATACTCATACTGAGTGATAGCAATTATCTGAATAGCTGGTCGAGTTGTGCTTAGGCTTAACTTAGTTAGATTTAGAATGGTCGTAATATGTATATCTCATCTGTGCATTGCAATTTCTAAGTACTTAGTTGTCATCATTTTTGTCACTCACTGCAGCTAGTAAAAAGTATTAGTTACTACTTACTACTGTAAGTGTAAATGTAAGGATCTGGTATCATCCCCGTACCTTGTATGGTATTAGACGAGTTTGTGGATAGCTTTCCTACATGCAAGCAGGTCGGGTGCTTGTGGGGCACTTCAGACCTGGGGCCTGGATGGGTAAGTTGTGTCTAACTGTGTTTATACCAGTTCATTACAACTAGTACTAGTAATAACTAAATAAGTAATGCTTCCTCTTTTGTTTTCTTGTTTCATTACAGAAAGGTGATCTCTTTGGGGTGGACGCGATTGCAGTTGCTATCGGAAAGGATGAGAACGTAGTGTACTCCAAGTCCACCGCTCTGCAGACATGGCTGTTCGGGTACGAGTTACCAGATACCCTTATGGTGTTGACAGAGGAAGCCGCATTTTTTCTCGCTAGTAAAAAGAAAATAGAGTTCCTGCAGCAGATTGAGGGAGGAGACGCTGACACGACCGTCAAACTGCTGACAAGAGATAAGGTATCATGATCATTCCTTTCCGTTTCTGTTTATACTCCACGTTACTATTCCCTGTACGTGGTCCATGGTCAAGGAGTTTATTCTCTGATTAACCGGGAGACTTTGTCGGTGCTTAGGAGCCCGTGCCGCCGCCTTCAGTGATTTTTCCGAGATTCGAACTCACTGTATGAAAATTGTGTATTCTAACCACTTCACCACTGCGCTTCAATCCACATCCGCATTATTGACTGTAAAGCTATAAGCTGGAGAGCAGTTCGGCTGTGCTTTATGAGAGAATTCGAGAATGACTTAATCAGCCCGAGCTCTCAAATACACTATATATTCAATATATACTCGGAAAACTTGCTTAAAGGTTGGATGAAGAGGCACTTTTTTTGCTTATCAGAATCAGCAAACCTACCTGAGTCTTATCTTCTGTGAGTAAATTCACTCGGTCACTGAGTCAGTGTCACTTACTTTGATTGCGAGGTAAACTAGAGTTAAGACTAAGCAAAACTCAGCGAATTCATAGGTATTTGTTTTCGTTTTTGGGTCCATTTCATGCTCTACTTCTATCCCGGTAGTCAGAAGGGTGAGAAAGTTTTGAAAGTTGGACAGTAGGTCAAGATAGCTCAGTTGGTTAAAGCTTGAATTTGCAAGCTATAGATCGCAGGTTTGAGCCTCACTGTCGGCGAGATGTTTTTCTGGTATGGGCTTTTAGCAAGCCTCTCACTTCAACTTGTTAGCGTGGGTTCGGATCACCACGCTAAAAAATGGAGCTCCCAACCAGTGGATTAGGGTCAAGATCACTCCACGATTGTAAAAGATCTACCTCTCCCTTCTCTATAGGAGTAGCCGAAAAAAAATTGCCTCGTCATTCTGCCTCAGTTTCAAACCAAGTTTCATGGTCCCTGCCTGGGTAATGATAATTTGGTGGGCATATCTCGAATGTTAACTCTTAACTCGAACTGATAAACTGCGGTTAGTGCCACCAAATTACCTTTTTGTGGCTGGATGTGTTTACACTCTTGTGAAATAAGCTTAACTTCATTTTTCCGCGTTTCACATGAGAGGAAAATCTTAGAAAGTTTAGTCAGAAAATTGAATACACTAAAACGAAATGGACTCGCTACGGTGGCCACATAGCTAAAGCGAAGGGAGAGCATAACTCAAACTTTCTTTGGTGGTCCCCTGCAGTTCGAGTTATCCAAGTTTCACTGTGTAGAAAGACGACGATAAAGCTAATTTCACAAAGATAATAGAAGCTATTAAGAAGAGTAAATCAGGAGCTACGCTTGGTGAGGTGTCTAAGGATCGATTCGCCGGAGATTTCTGCTCGGCATGGAGAAAAGCTATCTCAGCGACATCATTCACAAAAGTAAGTTCCGTCAGTACAAGACGATGCAGATCGATCACAGGAGTGTCATGTGGCCATTTTGATTAACTTCGCCTGAGATAACCAAGGCATAATATGAATTCATTTTATATGCTCAGTTAAAGTCTAGCACTGTAATTATTCTTCGTTCCCACTCGCTCTGAGTAATGATTATAATTGCAGAAAGATATCAGCGTTGGACTCGCACATGTTATGGCACCTAAGGATGCCTCAGAGCTGACCATTATAAAGAAGGCGTGCCAGGCAACGTGTGATATCTATAACAAATACCTCAAACAGCAGGTCATTGATGCCATCGATGCTGAAAAGGTAACTCTTGACGGTCCTTCCTTGAATACCTGTACGCTCCTCCCCTCACACTTGTTGGTTCCTCCCTTCACATCCGTTGGCTCCTCCCTTCACATCTGTTGGCTCCTACCCTCACACTCGTGGCTCCTACCCTCACACCCGTTGGCTTCTTCCCTCACGTCCAATGGCTCCTCCCCTCACACCCGCTGGCTCCTCCCGTCAGACTCACTGCCTCCTTCCAAATTTGTTGAATGTAATTTGGCGGTTGCAGAAAATAAAGCACAGTAAGTTATCAGATGGAGTGGAGGAAGCTATACAGAGTAAGAAGTATGTGAACGGGGTGGATGTTAGCCAGCTGGAGATGTGTTATCCTGCCATCATTCAGAGCGGTGGCAACTATAGCCTCAAGTTCTCTGTGGAAAGGTATGACTACCTGACCCGTCTCTCCTGGCACTTCAAAGTGAAGTCCCACGTCTGTCAGCTTGTTTGCAAAAGCCGTCTAGACTTCACCGGCTGTTGATATGTCACGATTCTCACTTTCTACGAACCTCACCCCAACCATCCCGTAGATGCTAAAGTCAGCTCCATTGGAATATGTCTTGACCGCTAGCATTTTTTACTCATCTTACCCCTGCCTGTAAATAGTGAGGTGATTATGAGTTAAGTCAATTTTTCATTCGCGTTATGAGTTGCGTTTAAACACACTTTTTGCTGTAACGCGTTGGTACACTTTTCCAGTGACAGCAACAACCTGCACTTTGGTGTGATCACCTGTTCACTGGGAGCAAGATACAAGCAGTACTGCTCCAACATTGTACGCACCATAATGGTGGACCCAACTCAGGAGCAGCAGGATAACTATGAGCTGTTACTAAAAATACAGGAGGAAATTCTGACCACCCTTCAGCATGGTCTGTTCCCATAGTCATTTCCAGGGGCTAAGCTCACATTCATTTAATCATTATAGGAGAGATCGGAAACACCACTTTGTATATGATACATATAGCATGCAGTCTACGAGAGTCGTTTGAAAAATAATGATGCCTGTTTTGCTGTGGTATGAATGACGTTCAATTTGTTTGCTCCATAGGTAAAAAGCTGAAGGATGTTTACAACCATGTCATCTCGTTCGTTAAGTCTAAAAAGCCCGATCTCGTAGACAAGCTTACTAAGAACTTTGGGTAAGTAACTCGAAATACGAATCCGCGGATCAGATTCAATACCACCATTACCTAAAGCGGTGTTAATGTACTTTTATAGTCACGTTGCATCTGGTCCGCCTCGGACCGGACACCCGATGGATTCAAGGTGCTATTTTACGTAGTTCCAAACAGATCCCGGGGACACCCGATCCCGGATCACATGTGAGCCAATAAATGATGCGGAAGCCGTAACTATTTTCTGTCATAATTTCAAAAGAAAGTTGATCCGGTCTTGACTTCTTTCACTGCAAGTTGCCTCTATTCTCAATGCAACTTTGCGTTGTTTTTTTAATGAAATGCGAAACGAAATCAAACAAATTAAAACTTTCAATGATCCTAGTATGAAACCGAAAACGCACAAACATTACTCGGTAATTTCTGAGCGAGCAATTTGCTTGGTTGATGAGTCGCAGGTCCGAGGCAGATCGAACGCATTTTATCTCCAGGAGGCCAAGGCTTAGATGTCCGAGGGAGCATCCGAGACAGATGAGGCGAAATTTTATAGTCCATTTTAGGGGGGTTGGGTGTCTGTTTCCAGCGCCTGATCCGAGGCCGGCGACTATAAAAGCACCTTTAGTCTCCAGAGTAATATAGTGTGCAAGTTTAGTAATTGGAGTGCCGTAATGTGATGTTGCAGGTTGGGTAATTGGAGTATTGCGATGTTGCTGGTTGGGTAATTGGAGTATTGTGATGTTGCAGGTTGGGTATTTGGAGTATCGCGATGTTGCAGGTTGGGTAATTGGAGTATCGTGATGTTGCAGATTGGGTAATTGGAGTATTGTGATGTTGCAGGTTTGGTATGGGCATCGAGTTTAGGGAGAGCTCTTTACTCGTCACTGCTAAAACTGATGCCGTGGCCAAGAAAGGCATGGTCTTCAACATATGCGTCGGTCTGTCTGGTCTAAAGAAGTCGGGCGCCGGTGACAACGCATCGTCTACTTACGCCCTCTTTATCGGTGACACAGTCGTAGTGGAAGACAAAGAGCCCGCAACACTACTCACTCAGCTGAAGAAACGGGTCAAGCACGTGTCGGTGTTCCTAAAGAATGATTCTGAGGAGGAAGAGGAGGAAGAAAAGGACGAACCGGATGAGGTGCTCGGTCGCGGGGTGAGAGGGGCGCGCTCTGCGGTCATGGACAGCCGAACGCGTACTGAGGGTACCAACGCAGAGGAAAAACGCGCCAAACACCAGAAAGAGTTGGCGGAGAAAATCAATGAGGAGGCGCGTATCCGTATGCAGGGCAAGAGCCTCGGCTCCGATGAGAAAAAGTGAGTCCCCTTTGCTATACCAGCCAATTCTGTCAGCGCTGATAATTGATTACCCACATGCTAACCAGAAGCATCATATGCTACCAAAAAATTCATGCCTCGTTAAAAATTCGCACTACTGAGAATTCCAAATCCTGAAACTAACCCTGAATAGGAGTCTGTCATTGGGAAACCGTTAGTGGACTAATCATTGATATGAATATATGGATTGGCAATCAGTCCGTAGTGCAAGGTTTGACCACACGGACAGTCTCATGAAATTCTTACGTCATCAAAACGGAACAGTTCCATTAGACCCGCTGTATATTTTCTGAAAAAGGATAAACAACTCCGTCACTTAAATGGTGCTAATGCGGAGTTGCTTACCCTTTTACACAAAGAGAAGACAACCCTTATTGTGATTACAGCGATTCCTGTGAAGTTCGCGTCTATTTATTATGCCACAAGAGGTCCTTCAGTTTGTCTGACCTTGAGACCATCGTTTGTCTATCCATATATTCACATCAATAGGACTAATAGTCTCTGTATTTGTGCAGGGTGCGAAAGTCAACAGTGGCATATAAAAACTATGGCCAGATGCCTAAGGAGCCTGAACTGAAGGAAATGAAGATATATGTGGGTCAGTATCATCTACTATTCCTGACTGGCTCCTGCCTCCTCACAAGTCAAGCTGATGGTTTTCCACTACGCTCGATCTTCCCCTTGTTTCAGACAGGAAATACGAGACTATTGTTCTGCCTGTGTTTGGCACACCAACACCATTCCACATATCCACTGTGAAGAATATCAGTCAGTCAGTGGAAGGAGATTATACATACCTAAGAATCAACTTCTTCCACCCGGGAGCGTCCCTGGGCGGACGTGACATTGTCCAGTTTCCTCAGCCGAATGCCACCTTCCTCAAAGAGCTGTAAGTGTCCCCATTAATCTAATGCCACCTTTCAAGCATAGCTAATCGGTGTTGTGTAATTCATAAATCTAAACTTAAAGTCTGCGGATGACTTCTCATGACAGTTTCACGTAAGAGGCATGTGTTGGCAGGACATTCCGATCTTCGAACAATAAGGAGCCCGGGGAGTTGTCAGCTCCATCATCAAATCTCAACATGGCGCTGCGAATCATCAAAGAAGTGCAAAAGAAATTCAAGACAAGGGAGGCTGAAGAAAAAGAACTCGAGGTTAGACGCCAATGTCTGTCCCAGTGTGACTAATATCTGCGAAAGTGTAACTGTGTCAGTATTGACACACTTAATACCTATTGTCACCCAGCCCCGCATTATGACACTACATGGATTACTGTTTTGTTTAGTCACACGCGTATCTCTTTACCCAGGGTCTAGTGAAGCAAGATGTGTTGCAATTAAATACCAACCGAGCCAACCCCAAGCTGAAGGAACTCTACATTCGGCCCAATATAGTCTCCAAGAGAATCACGGGTTCACTGGAGGCGCACACAAACGGTTTCCGCTTCACGTCAGTGCGCGGTGACAAGGTGGACATCCTGTATAATAACATTAAGCATGCCTTCTACCAACCGTGCGATGGTGAAATGATTATCCTGCTTCACTTCCATCTCAAACACGCCATCATCTTTGGCAAGAAGAAACATTACGATGTGCAGTTCTACACGGAAGTCGGAGAAATCACTACCGACCTCGGGAAAAATAACTACCTGCATGACAGAGATGATATGATGGCTGAGCAGGTAGATTGAAATCGCTTCTTCCCTCTGAGCCTCTCTCCTTCCCAGTCTCTCTCTCCCCCTCCTTTCCCCATCATCCTTTTCATCGGTTCCTCATCCTGTTCTGACATGTATATGCTGTATGTTCTAGGCGGAACGAGAGATGAGGCAGAAGCTAAAATCAGCGTTTAAGGGATTCTGTGAGAAGGTGGAGGCTCTCACTCGTCAGACTGTCGAGTTTGATACGCCGTATCGTGAACTCGGTTTCCACGGCGTACCATATAAAAGCACGGTTTTGCTGCAACCCACCAGCCATGCCCTGGTTAATCTCACTGAGTGGGTGAGTGCTAGTGATGGACAGAGCCCCTACCTCGGTGTTACCTTCATTCCGCAATGCCCCCATGACCCCCATCGCCCTCCCGCCTCGGTGTGTGATGCGAACCTGACTGCTGTCTGCCACGTACCGTTTGACTCTTGCAAACATCCTTCTCCACCTTGCCGTGTACCACGCAAAGCTCCCTTCTGGGTGAGCCTATAACCATTTCTCACCTTTACATCTGCTTTTAGCCCGTGCTCGTCATCACGTTGGATGAACTCGAACTCGTCCACTGTGAGAGAGTCTCGTTTCAACTGCGTAACTTTGACATGGTGTTTGTCTTCAAAGATTACTCTAAGAAAGTTGCCATGGTGAATTCTGTCCCGATGCAGAGTTTGGACAGCGTTAAGGAGTGGTTAAAGTAAGCTGGTCTCTCGCTGCTCTTTCCCATATCATATTTCATCTCCCTATATCAGCCTCCTTTCCCGCTCCGCCTACCCATCCCATGGTGTCCTCGCTATTACGCCTCACATGGCTCTGTATAATTCCAGTTCTTGTGATATCCACTACACGGAGGGAGTGCAGAGTTTGAACTGGGTGAAGATTATGAAGACCATTGTCGATGACAGCGAAGGCTTCTTTGAGCAGGGTGGTTGGTCTTTCCTCGAGCCGCAGTCAGATGTGAGTGGTGGCTTTCTGCTCTCACTGAATACTACAACAGTTATAGTTTGCAATCAATATGACTATGAAAGCGAGTACAGAACCATTCAGCCTCACAACTACTCGCTGCGTGTGTGTCACAGTGGTAGCTGTGATGACAGTTTGCTGCGTGCGTGTCTCAGTGGTAGCTGTGATGACAGTTCGCTGTGTGTGTGCGCGCGCGCGCGTGTGTGTCTCAGTGGTAGCTGTGATGACAGTTTGTTGTGTGTGTGTGTCTCAGTGGTAGCTGTGATGACAGTTTGTTGTGTGTGTGTGTGTGTCTCAGTGGTAGCTGTAATGACAGTTTGCTGTGCGTGTGTCACAGTGGTAGCTGTAATGACAGTTTGCTGTGCGTGTGTCACAGTGGTAGCTGTGATGACAGCTTGCTGTGTGTGCGCGCGCGCGTTTGTGTCACAGTGGTAGCTGCGGTGACAGTTTCCTCTGTGCGCGTCACAGTTGTAGCTGCAGTGACAGTTTGCTTTGCGTCTTACAGGTAGAGCAGGAGGATGATGATGACGATGATGCGGATGCTGAGTTTGAACCGTCTGACCTCGACTCTGAAGAGTCGAGCGGCTCGGAAGAGGAGAGCTCCGGCTGGGACGAGGAGGACGATGTGGAAGATTCTGATGAAGAGCTCGACTCGGACGAGGAAAGCGGCAAGGACTGGAGTGACCTAGAGGAAGAGGCTCGCCGAGGTACTCAAACTGCTACATCACACACACGCACCCCACACACACACCCAACCCACGCACACACCCAACCCACACACACAACTAACCCACGCACACAA
>Ga0224511_10002818_pt1 | contig 12032 bp, 3 predicted proteins | sample SF_May12_sed_USG_2_FD_169988 | JGI IMG/M metagenome (GOLD analysis project Ga0224511, IMG submission 169988) | Sediment microbial communities from San Francisco Bay, California, United States - SF_May12_sed_USGS_8_1 | ecosystem: Environmental > Aquatic > Marine > Sediment | place: USA... | reverse complement strand
ACACGTGTTCAGACGGAGATAAACCGAAATAAATACACGACCAAAAATACCTAATATAGACGCGGAAATTAATTCTAAAGAAAATGATTATATCATGGTCATACATTTGTCTAAAAGTCAAAAATCAAATATCAGCTTAAGCCAAGGGGTTTAAATTATTTGTACCCGTACAAAGTTTATAAGGCATTTATTATGAAATGAGGAAAGTGTTTTACAGAACAAACGTTTATAGGTCCATAAAACAACAACACACAATACATTTACTTCATAATTTAAAGAAGTAAAACCTAGAATAGTTTGGTTGATAATATTTGAAATTTTTATATAATATTATTCTACAAATTATTTGCTTTAAGTACATACCAACATTTTTAATATTCGTTAGAAATTGTTTAATCAGTCGATGTCTTTGTCATTTATTTTAACAACTTTTTATAATTTGACGACGTCGTGACGCTAAATCATAACAAACACGTAAAATAATAGAACACAAACGTAAATTCTAAACCAAATACTGTTGTGCCCCTTAATGTTCACAAAACATAAAACACGCATTGACGAACAGTTGTCTCTGAACCTGCCGATGAAGGTCAATGTATCGTCTGTCAACTTTGACCGTGCATCAACACCTCTGTTCAAAGTTTTATTCGCCTCGAGGAAATTAACGACTTAATATATGTCAAATATAGTCATTAGGGAAATACTTATCCTTTGATTAACGCTTGTTTAACAAGTAGTTACAGGCATGTTCGTTTCAGATATTGTTGTTGCAATATGTCAGACACAAATAGCTATAGATATTTATCATCATTTGACATTTTGTTTCAAAAGAACAGACGAGACGAATAAAGCACCTCGCACAATATATATACTATCTAGTACTTTGTGGATGAATATACTTGATACCAACAACATTAACACTTATTTTAAAGACATACAAGACATCATTTATTTTCTCCTTAACCCACATGAAGCTCACGTCATTATTTTCCTTTTCAGTAATTCGCTGTACAGAGAAACTTTTAATTATTTTTCGACCATTGAAAGTGCATTATTTTCCTATATTGTCTATCATTTAATTTGGTAAACAGCACGTTTTATGCGATAACCTGGTTACTGTGCAGATTCAAAATATAATTCTTTACATTATATATATTAATGTATTAATTATCGTCGGTTTGCCGAGCCTACGCGGTATGGTTTAGAAAACTTTTGCTAAAAACATAAACATACATATACGTGCTGACCGCTGTGATATAAAGATACGTCATACGACATCATCAACGTCAATAAAATTCGAACTTGTCTGTAAAAAGATTGATTTAATTGTACAATGCACAAATAAAAAAGTGTATGAATGATTAACGCACGTGATACGGCAGCTAGCGTTGCTACATTCCCAAACGCGTGTCAAAGGGAGATTAAACAGACCCTATGGTAAGCCGACATTGGATTTACTGGACAGACGATTATTCAAAGTGGGCAAGTGTCCTTTCTTTAAAAGCACGCTGTCCTTATGAATATAAATGCATCGTAAAGCTTCTCTGTGGACAACTAAATTAGCGTCTGTGACTATACGTATAGTACTTAGTTCAATTGAACTTTACTGACGCTAATTTGGCTGTAAGAAAACATCACAAATGGTGATTTAGGGAATGGCATAACCAATCATATGTGTTTTGGGTCAAACAACATTTTTACTTAAACATCTTCTCTGAAACCTTTAATTGGAATTTGACCATGTCACAGGAACGATATATAGGTGATCCTCTACCAAAGGTTTCCGAGTTGTTACACAAGTCACGGGGGCAGAAATGTTTTTTTAAATTCCTCGATTACAAAGATATTTGTTTGAAACCACAATGCCTAGAATATTCGATTTGCATTTGATAGGAAACTCTTTAAACGACTTCTTCTCCTAATCCATTTGGCCCAAATTAATAAAACTAAAGAGAAATACGTTTTGGATGGTCCGCTAGAGAAAATTGCAAAATTGGTTCCGGTTAGTTGCATAAGTAGGTCACAGAGTACAAAACAATGCAATTAAAAAAATCTCCTTGTATGAAACCACAAGGCACACAGCTTTCATACTTTGTACATGTATGTAGCATCATCTACAGGTCCTCTACAAAAGTTTTTTAAATTATGCCCCTGGGGGTCACAAATGGCTTCGCCCTAGGGATCACAAGATCACATGCAATTCTATATGATATTCTTAAATCACGCCTTCTTCATTATTTTTTATCTTTATTTTTTCCAGGAATATTCATTGGGTGAACGTTTCCAACTAAACTAAAATTGTTATAATTGGCCGAATAACTAGGTCAAGGCTACTCAGGCTAGCAACCCAGGGCTCGCAGGGCCATCTTCTTTTGAACAAGTTGGTGGGAAAAGTCCACATCTACGTCATACAAGTTAAATCTCAAAGTCTTGCGTAAGCCATATAATGGCTTCATTAAAGTAGAACTTCATACACGCATTAGCAAAATTGTCGGTTGTATATACTAAAACAAGAGCAATGGGATTTTGTAAAATCTAAACAGAATGAGATAAGACTAATATATCACAAAATGGATTATGCTCTTAGCAAGTAATTTTCTTGCGAAGCCAACAGGTTTACGTATGACATTGTTTCTGATATATGTAAAACATTTTTTAGATACGATTCATACGAGTCAATGCTTTCGCAGATCTCATACAATAAATATAACAAAATACAACATACGAGTACAATCGAAGATAAATGGTATTGTTTAGACAAAATATCAAACGGATTTATAGATCAACATTCTATGAATGAGATGCATACCGAATTAGTTTAATAATTGTTTAAGGTTCTAGAGCAAAGAAAGTAAAGTCGGTGAAGTATTTCCTAAAAAAAAAAACATCTGTGCTTAAGTTAAGTAAGTTAAGTAAGGATAATGTTGATTCTCAGAATAGAAAACAACTATGACAAAATTTGCGGTACAGATGTATACTACATGTACATGGAAAATGTGGTTAACTAAATTTCAGCCTCTTTGATTTCCCCCTATATGTGCATGCTGTGTTGGTGTTTGCGCTTGTACTCATTCAAAACTATCAATTGTAATCTAAAGTAAAAACTATATAGAAAAATTATTATTATTTTCACAGGCCATCATTCAACGTTGAACACGCTATGCTCAGAGTGAGCTTTATTGGTTTTAAGACAAGAATAAAAAGTCATTATACACCGCCTGGTAATCATGTAACGACGAAGGAAATCACTACTTAGCACATATATTGATAAATTCAAGAGCACATTAATAAACTCTTTGATTATAAAATTGACGTCCTTTGTTTTGCCTGCTGAAATGTTGACACGAGAACGCACAACAATAGTGCGTTTTGAATGTCACTATCTTGTTTAACAATCGATAGCAGTTTCAGCAAAAAAAAATACATTAGAAAGAATATCCTGACAAAAACAGTGCACACTTTCGTCGGAAATAGATGTGTTCTTTTATGCAAGATAGCTATATAAATATAAAACAATTGACATCGAAATCGACATCCTTATAAGAGCAGATATAGATTGAAATTACGTATATCAAATGAACAACGTTTTCATAAGACAAAAACATTGTAGTCTTTATCGTTTATAGAAGCAACATACATTTTATGTAACTACATTCAAGAGTTAAGGCTATTGAGGAATTTCTTTAGCAGCAAATCAAGCTTGTGTACTCGATAAAGTTCAAAGTGTTATTTTGTTTTACATTTCCCGAATTTACCAAATCGACATGATCGCTGTTCTTGACCACCAGATCCAATAGTTGACCATTGGAATTGGTCAATTCAAATGCAGATTTAACTGTTGAACATTGATTGGTCAATTCAAATGCAGCTTTAGTTGCTGAACATTGATTGGTCAATTAAAATGAGCATACGCCAATTTAAAGTAAAACAAAACAATCCTGTCGCACGCGGTACCACGACAAGAGGAGGATTTTTTTCAATCAACTTCATTACCCTGTTGAAGAGGAAACCACATAAACATTTTCCTAAAGCTTCTTCTGGCGAAAAGCCTTCATATTAGTTTTTTTTCTAGAGAGATAACGTTGCCTATCACTATTCAAAGATGTAATAAAGGGACATTAGCCTCATTTATAAGCGAAATAATATTTGCTTTCATCCTACAAAACTACCATACATATTTTGAAATTGGCTTACATAGAAACCCAATTAGTATTGACATATTCTAAAGGCAACAGTGATTGTGTGCACAACTGGACATATACCGTTCAGTAATAAGTAATACAAAATGTATTATCATAGTTTATGTTTTATATCAAATCAGGAATTTCTGACCATATTCATTGTTTCTATAAAATGTACAACCCAGTACTAAATATTTTGTTACTGTATAAAAACAATAGTTCATACATGTTTCCATGGTATTGTCCAGAAACACCAATCAGTGTATCAAACATGTCGTTAAAACGCGGAAAAAACGACTCAACTAGTGTACACAAGTTTTTTTGTCTGAGTGTTGCTAGTTAGTTCAGCATCAATAACATATTCATTCGATTACTCGTGCTTTTACAGTATACGGATTGTGTGTTGTATTGAATGTGAAGGACCAAGCCCTAAAATTTGACATAGTCTGAGTTGAGTGAAACATGTCCCTATATCAATGTTTGGCAAATGTGTAAATCGACTCAGGTTAACACTACCTATTAGTCTTACGTATAGATCTATTTGTTTACTCCTTGGTTTAGCTATTTTCCCATACTTTCCTGAATTAAGACAGTTTTACAACACGACCATATATATTTAGCTTTTGTAGACAAACAGTTGCATTTATGTGATATGTTTACAACATAAGTTCCTGCAACTTGCAGAACATATTTTAGCATTAACTGCAATTACATGACGTCCACCTTTTCACTTCGCATTTTACTGCGTGTGCTTTCACAAGTGCGTAGTACGACTACACTAGTAAGGGTTTTCGATGCTTGGAAGTTTTGACTATCTCAGTATCATAACTCATCAAAATCGTATAAGTTAATTGATCAATAAATCAAAATTGAGCTTGTTTAAAGATGTCTATAACATCGTGTCAGTCTTACTTAAACGCTTAACAATTTCTTTTCTTCAAAACCCTAACTTTAAAGTTCCGTTTCGTTCATCAAAAGACAGTATGGAAATGCAAAAGAACGTGTCAACGACCTTCCTGACCGGATCTCTTAATTCCTTAAGTGGCCAATGTCTTGCATTAGTCTGAAGAAGCATTGATTTAACAGGCGGTATACTTCAGGGGCTAACAAGAACAAACTTGCTGATGTATTAAGAGGATAGTCAAATCCACTTGGGCTTTGGTATTTTGTTTTTATTGTTAAGTTGCAATTTAACACCGTCTGTTACAATGCTAAATCAAATTGATGAAAGGGAAATCCCTCAGAAAACAAGGACCGCATGAGAAATTAGCAGCCTCGGTTTTATCGAAGCTGTTCATCAGTAGTAATGAAAGATGCCACACAACAGCATGGAGATTAATTCATCAACAACTCACATTCCTAGAACAATCAGTACTAGTTTTCTAGCCTTTCAGAGTGACTTATTTACTGTATGATGTATCACCGTACACAAATGAATGAAGATCTGTAATCTGTTGAGTATTTTTTATAGATTGTGTTGTATCCCAAAATAATTATGTTTACTTTTAACCCAGTATGTTGAGATACATAAATAAGATTTAGATGCGCATCAAACTACTATTTAATGGTAAGAACCATTTTACGTTTACAGGGGGTGTTATTAATCTCTGAAGCGTCATTTACAAATGTAACATAGAACAATTACTAACTGTTCTATATTTTCAGCTAATTTGACGAATTTCAAAACGAACGATTTCCCTCCGTAGCATTTATTACGATCATAAAGACAGATTTTGCAGACAAAATATCGAAATCATAGGCGAAAAATCAGCTCCAATGCAGTAAACACAATGCTTGCGATTGCGTGATTTACTTGGCGTTCATTGTTGTCTCAACAAAACGAGGAACCATTAGATCGTATAGTGCACTGCACTAAGGAAGTCATGTAACGTTGTGCTTCCGTAAGTTTATCATTAAAACACGTAATCATCGTTATGATTTAAAAGATGGTTAAAGGGACTCCACTGAGGTCTGGTCGTAAAACAGACAAACATTTCGAAAACCTGTTTTTTCTTGTTGTCGACGTCTAAAGGTCGTATCAGTGTATCGTGTGGTACCTTAATACGTCTTTAATCGGTTGGCAATTCATTTAAACTTGTATTATATTTGTTGATCCCGGAAAAGCGTTAGTAACGCTTTTCCCTGTTCAACAGATACATTTCAAGTTTAAACCGAGTTGCCAAATCAATAGAGGACATATTAAGGTACCATAAAACGTTTTGATACACTACATACGTTGGTAACATGAAAATATAGGTTTTCGAAAATTTTCTTTTTAAGTGTGTTACACAAACAGACCTCAGTGGAGTCCCTTTAATGTAAAATACTGTAAAAATAGATTGTATTTTGTTGTTTGCCCCCTGTCGAAACGTGTCGTGTGTTCGTTGATAGACCCTTGCGTGTGCTGTCTTAAATGCGGACATTTTAAACAGTCACGAAGAAACACCCCAGTAAGCTTAGGGTTACAGACAAATTGACGAAGTTTCAATGCGGGGAAAAATACTTTCAGGGTAAATAAGTACAATGTGTAAGTTCCTGCGTGTACAAGTTTCAAAGAATCATTTTAATGTTTTTAATGTCTTCTTTTTGTCTTTAGAACTGATTAAAAAATGTATTAAGAAATCCTTTTAGAAATAGTTAAGAAAACTGCAGTAACATCAATTTATAGTTTAGTCTGTTAACGCAAAACGGATGTTAAGAAAAAAGGCCTACAAATGTTGATAATCAAATTGGCACATAACGTATTTGCGTAAACATATTGAAATACATTAGTGCTTTTAAATATAAAATCACAAAGTCGTGCATGGTAATGTTAAAATATATTTTACATCCTATGTTGCAAGAAGTTATCAAACAAATCTAAGGTAAAATTGTCACAAACCTACCCTTCTTTCCTTAATAACGGCCAGTTTCACTTTGTCAAAGTAGGACTGATCCATAGTGTAACCCCGTCTCAGCTTGGGTCGTTCTTTCATCTTTGGCCGTGATAACGCCATTATTAAGAACTTGTTTTACCACAGTAATTCCTTAACTCACGTCACTAATTTTGTTTTCTTGTGTAGATATCCTCATTTACTAAATACTCATTATTTATAATTTGTATTGTTATATTTCAATATTCCAGTATGGTCAAAACAGATATGAAATAAAATAATTTTAAATATTTCATTACATCTTTTGCAACTTCTATTGATTGATATATCTGCTGTTTAAAAGAACATACTTAAAACAACACAAACTGTGTAAAATACAAGTCGAAACGTATCAGCTAACACTTCCTCATACACGTTTGTATTGATGTATGACATTTATTTTCACTGCTCATTGTATCTCATATCCTTTCAGTTAAGTTCATTCACCGATACTTTACAAGCACGTAATGTCTTTTTGTAACGTTGCTGTATTCCACATTTTAACACTGACATAATTAATACAACCACAAAACAACACATTTAAAATGCCAGATTTCCTAGAAAATAACTGTTAATTTCTTATAACACCTATGCATATAAACACACTATCGATAAATTAAAAAAAACGGTTACAAGTCACTTCAAGCATTAAGCCATAAGACTCACATAACCAATAAATACTTAAATAGTAGCAAATTAAAATGCTTTTAATTTTGCAAGGGTATAATGTAAAATGCAAAATGCAAACATCGAAGTCAGTACATTACGTTGAATCGTATCGCATGCCCCACCAGTTGCCGTCCAATGTTTATTACAGTACCTGTTAACGTATGCTACTGTGTCACTGAACCAATATCTGATTTTTCACAGATAACCGATACGTAGCTTTCGCTTGGCTGCTATCTTAAATAGAGCTTGTTCCATAACTCCCTGACTCAAATATAGTAGATCTACTTTGATTATGAGCGTCCGTTCTCTTTGCTAGTATGAACCACAACAGTTGTCTGCACTTCAAAATTTTAAGTTTACTGATTTCATTTTGTTTTATAATCTAAGAAAAAGGAATGCTGCTAGGACACATAGTATGTATGGTGAAAATAGCAGCTTCGGTTGTATTGAAGCTGTTCATGAATGGTAATGAAAAATGTCATACTACTGACGCCTCCCAGAGCACGAGCGAAACTCTTTTAAAAACAAAACAAACAACAACAATCAATGATTCCAGAGGACCAACAATATTTAACTACTAAAAAATTACGACAATAAGTTTATGTCAACAATCAAAAATCTAAAATTTATCTTGCTATCTAAAATCAAAGTTCAATACAGCTTGTAAAAAATTATTATGGAAAACTGTGTGGACAAACTCCAACACTTTTTTGTTTTGACTTTCTATGAGTGATATGGGATTATGGATGCCTATTCAGTTTAATTAATTACCTTTTTAATAACATTATGAAAACAATGTACACAATCACTATGAAATCACGAAATGACGTAGAAAACTACTACCTAGTAAACATGTACGTATTGATGAACATTAATAAAAATATATATAAGGCAAATAAAATAAATTTATCTCTTTCATTAGCACATTGGCATGTATTGTTTGGCCTGCGCTTTGCAACAATGCCTATGAAATGTCAGTGACCTGTTTAACACTGATATAATGTTTTGGCATACATATATTTAGAAATCATATCCTGACCAACAATGTAAAATTTCCGTCATGTTTTTGCATCTGACGGCAACATACTATAGTTATTCCATTATGTGGCATAAGTACATGTATACTAACCAAATTAATAATATCGACGGGAAATACATTCTTTACGAGGCCCCCGAACCGAATCTATATATTAACTGTGCAACATTTTGTCCAAGCATAATTATAAACAGTATAGTGCTTAATATCGTTTGAAATTTAAAATAACTCGTAATTCAAGAGATTTCGTTTTTTGTCAGCTGCATAACAGCGTTCTAAAGAAAATCAAGACATTCTGTACAACAACGCCCTTCTTGACTTTTTTGTTTACTTCGTCATTGCCACTGATAATAAGGAGATCAAATGCTTGATCATTGATGGTCTATTCACATGAGCAAACACCAAATTAAACAAAAAGCAATTATCGTGTTAGATACCATGACACGTAGAACATATATATGCCATTCAATTTCAATAACCTGCTGAAGAGAAAACCCTATATATATATTGTTTCAGATGTTTCTCACGATATTGCCTGTAAAAGGCTTGGATATTAGCTAATTCTAGGGGTGAGTCTTTTACCATCGTTATTTAAGGATGTAGTATAGGGGTATTTTTCCAATTTCATAGAGGTTTTTACAATAGGTTACAGATTTTTTCTTTAAGTGAACATATTAAAGTTCGATAAAGCCTCATAAGTACTATAACAGTTATTGACACAATGCTATAGTGCACAAATGGAAAGTCTGATATGAATTATTTAACGTTTGTCGTGTATCTCATTGAGAATTTCAGACTGTTTCTATTGTTGCTTCAAATATGCACACTTCCAGCAAAATTACAATTTTGAATAAACAGACATGATACAGACACGACTTTTTATGGTATTACCGAACATACATTACAGCAAATCGATCATAGTGAGCAACATATACTTTTTTGCAGAATCAAGTCGACTTCTAACTATTTGTTATGCTTGTTAACTCGTTCTTTTAAAATCAGTGATATTGCTTTTCTTCAAACGCTCCTGCATAAAGAAATTTACACCGCAGAATCATACATCCAGCTTACGTGGACTGAAAGTTGCATTGATGTGACAGGTTTACAACATAGATTCCTGCAATTTGATGAACATATTTTAGCATTAACTGCAATTACATGTTCTTCGTTTCACTAAAGTGTCTACTGAGTGTGTGTTTAGAAGTGTGTTTGGGATTGTCTGGGCTTTTGGAAATTTCAGTGAAGTACAAGCTTGGCGGAAAAAATGTACACTTTCTTATTCGATTTTTTGAAAGAAAACATCTACACAAAGATTAAGATGCAAAAAAAGATAAAACAATTTTCTATACACCCGCCATTTTAATTAAGAGTACATTTCATTTTTGTTGCATTCATGCTATTTTAACACAGTGGCCAAACTGACAAATCAATGTGCGTTATAGGGCATATGGTGTTAATTAAAATGCTTGTAAGTGATAAAAAGGTGCACAAAAAGATATAATCTTTGTGTAAAACCTATTTAATCCAGTTTTAAAGATCGACTTCAAATGCTCTAATACAGACCATTTTATTTCAATCAACTAAAAGACTAATAGAAAAGATTTGCAACTTTATAGGCTTTTCACCATATTGGGTTTATGGAGGTGTGGTTTTCTAACAATCCTTGTTAATTTAAATCTTACTTTTGAAATAGATTTAAAGCAGCATTAATTTTTCTTATGTTACAGGTTAGAGGGAAAAAAACACACACTTTTTGGCGTTGTATAAATGGTCAAACTCATTTGTGTTTTCATTGCCTTTTTTGCTAGATAATTTTTCTGACCAAACACATTTTATTTTGTATTAAGTGCCTGTCGTTTTGTATTTACATTTATATAATAACCTACCTACGCTAGGAATGTTTTGCGTAAAGTCTGTTGTATAACACAACTAAAATTATCCATCTCGATGTTGTTATCTCACTGCATTGAAACCGCATTTAAGAAGCAATAGCACATTACTCTATCCAACTAGTGCTTTTTACCAACCCCTGCATGCAACATTGTGGGGGCACTTCCGCTTCAGCTTCATTAGGGCTTTAAAGTATACAGAGATAATTTTTTCCATCAGTGGAACGAGATTATCTACACAATCTGGGTCGCGTCATTATAAAATACCTTAACATAGAAACGGCTACTCTAATCGAATCAAGCTTAGGAATCGTTTATCCCAAATGAGTTTAGATACATAAAGAGAATAAAGGGAAGGTTTCTAAGCGTATGAAACTAATATTCAATGGTTAGAAACAGTGTACGGTTATTAATATTTCAAGCGTCATTTTAGCGTGTTCCATAAAATAATTAAGTTTAGATTCCCATTGTTGACCACTAACTTGACGATTTAGGAGATATATGTCTGCTTTAAAAGCAAATGATGTCCCAAAGTAGCTATTAATACAACCATAAAGACAGATTTTGCAGACACAATGCCGAATTAAAAGGCGAAACATTAGCCACCATTCACTAGACATCATGCATGCAATGGCGTGTTTTGCTATCATTTTAATTTTGTCCCTCTTTTCTCAGTTGGAATTAAACACCATGTAACTTTTTCATCGAACAGAGTGTTTAACTTAGAAAGCTTTTTATGTGATGATTGTGAACGAGCAACATCTTAACACGCAATTCTTCATAATGATTGAAAATATGGTTATATACATGTGTATAAAAGTGATAAGCAAACTAAATTGTATTTTGTTGCTTTCTCCTGTCAAAACGTTGCTTTTGTTTTGTTTAATAGACCATTGCGTGCAGTTGGTGCGAAAAGTGTCATTTTAAACAGTCACGATGAAATATGAATACTTGTCAGTGAACTTAAAGTACATGTAGTTTCAACACGCGAAACGCTTATTTTTCGGGTTAATAAGACCAATTGACATAAACATACATAAAGATGTTTTAAGCAAAACAATAAAATAAAACGGTTTCCTGCGGGAACAGATTTTAAAGTTTTAATATAAATAAACTAAACGTTGGCATAATTAAAGGTGGCCGAGATTTAGGCTTTGTCCGAGGTTAGGCACCTCACCAGCAGGCCCGGTTGGTCTTAAGTTTATCATTAACAACAAACATAATGCATCAACATGACAAAATATAAATTGAAGAGATGTTCAAACAAAGAATGTTGTAAACAATGTAGATATGTCATGTTTAAGGGCACCATGACAACATGGCCCGTACAAAAACTAACACAAGG
>Ga0224511_10002817_pt1 | contig 12033 bp, 6 predicted proteins | sample SF_May12_sed_USG_2_FD_169988 | JGI IMG/M metagenome (GOLD analysis project Ga0224511, IMG submission 169988) | Sediment microbial communities from San Francisco Bay, California, United States - SF_May12_sed_USGS_8_1 | ecosystem: Environmental > Aquatic > Marine > Sediment | place: USA... | reverse complement strand
TCTCTCTTTCTGTGACCCGATATTCTGAACCAGATTACTAATCCTGATGATCTGAGACAACCATGAATTATTCAGAACCAATCTGAAGATGGCTTATCGTAATTTTCTGTCTACAAAGAGTCGATAAAATATTATTTAAATACATGGGATCATGTCTGACCATAGGCAGTAAATAATTTATTTGATTGTATATTGGCTTTCATCGCAGAACTTATGTGAATGAAATGTGGTAGTTTGTCTTTTATACCAGCGTTGGTAAATCATGGATGAATTCTACACATTGGGTCTACACGCTTGGCATTTCTTAGTAGTCTCATTATTGACTGTTGTTTTCATTTTGGTTTTGTATATTTGCCATTTATTAAGTTTGGTTATACCAGCAGAAAAAAGTTATTGCCCAATTCAGAGGAATTCAATAGTTTGTATTTCTAATTCATTGTTAGGTGTAATCCTTTGCTCCAAAAAGGGTAATTATAGCAATTCAATTCTTTTGCAATTTGGCTGGAAATATGTTACAAATTTAAATATGTGTTTTAATCAAAACTTCTTAAAGAGGTTTTGTGAGAGAAGATATGGGTTCTGTGTTAAGCTGTGAGAATTATATATTCATTCACATCAAGCGCAGGTGCTTGTTATAACCTGTAGCATTCGTTGACATGTTTTATGACTTATGAGTAGCAACATTCTCATTAGGCTCTGTCTGCGCTCTCATGTCAAATGATAAACTATCGAGACCATCAACCAGCACACAATCACATCGCCGCCCCCTCCCTGCACACCTCACAATAGGACCATTACCACTTATGCAGGAATATAGTCTGCCTCATCCCTGAGACTCAAGTAGCCCTTATCAATCCGATTTCAGCTAACAGCCTATGCGCTTGATTTTCACTATATTGCGAGCTGAGATTCTGTTTTACTTTTAAATAAACCTGAAGCTTGTTGGACAGATAGGAGCCAGGAGTTATGTGAGGAGGTCATTCTCACAGTGGGAGCTCAGTAGGAGCTAGGAGTTATGTGAGCAAGTCATTCTTACAGGGGCACTTAGCATGATTAGGACTTGGACCCAGGATCTTTCAGTCTTGAGCCAAGTGTTCCAGTCGTTGAGCTATCCGACTATCCTATTGTATAACTCATGAGATGTTAAGATTTATCTTAGCCACGTCGATATTAATAGAGAAAAGATCCAGAAGTATTAATCTCTTCTGATAACCTCGTATATTGTGCTTTAGTCTCTCACTGACAATGATCCGACTGTGTTGGAGAATCCTGCAGACTATGAATGTCACCAACAAGACTGTGCACTTTCAGAGGGATCTGTCATGAATTAAGATTTTTCAACTAGCAGTTTGATGTCATGTAAGCACCTTATCAGGGTACATTGTTTCTGCGGTTTCCTTAGGGCGGTTTAATATCACAGAAAGAAGGCTCAATGAGTGTGGGAACGAGGGAAGGGGTAGGCCAAGAAGGCTCAATGAGTGTGGGAACGAGGGAAGGGGTAGGCCAAGAAGAAAGTGGTCCAACTGTAAGATCTTGCGAGCTAGGATATTATGTGAGGAGCAGATTCTCACAACGGTGGCACACCGCGACTGGGCTTCGGTTCGAGGTTTTCAGACACGCGAGTCCAACCGTCCATCACAGAGCTATCTCACTATTCCTCACTTTAAACCATTTCTCTAGATGAGTGGGGTACAGATGCTGCTGTTTGTATCCGCATGAATAGCAAAAAAAAATCTCACATCCCACCACAAGCGCGAGTGATCGATTCCGCTAACGCAAATGTACTTACAAAGATTATTCATTGGTGACAATGATGTTCATAATCTTATTCCCTTTGCCTTAACAAGGTCAAGTAATTATAACAACTGCGCTTATGGATTCAATATGCATGCCTGTCTCAATAGATATTATGGCAATTGCCGATCTTATAGTTTTTGTTGTTGCTCAGGTTGAACTCTGAGCCTATCCAGGGGCTAATTGTTCTATGAGGAGGGCAACATCATAGCTGGAAAACCATGGCCAACAATCCTGGTGCAAATAGTATGGAATACTACTTTTAATTACCTTTTATATCAGAAAATTCCAAGAGAAGTGTGAGTATGAGCTGCTGACATCAATGCTAGCACAAACATTCGAACTCACTGGAGAACTGACTGTGTCTATCCTCTCCGGTTCAATTCTCAGCTGTGGCGGAGTATTTCAAGGGATTATCCCTGGCTGATCACATGTGCTGCCTCGTACACAGATTTGGGAGGACTGCAGCTGAAACAGTGGTTAAGAGCAGAGCGGGGCCTCCTTAGAAAAACACCTTCAATCTAATGAGCAAGAAGAGATGCAATCATCAGAGATGCCTGGTCTATGGCGAATTAAAAAAAAAGTGATCATGGCTTGTATGGAGTTTCATTCTGATTAAGCTCGAAGTTCAGTAACCAGACAGCGTTTAAACCAAATAACTCTTAACTGATGGTACCATGCACTATGGTAGAGTTAAATTTCTACACGCATAAGGGATTCAATATCGGGCATATTTTCTTGCTACTACCGCGTAAATCTAGTGAATTCACTTGTTATACACAGGCTTCGACTCAGTTCTTCGACTCAGTGCTTCGACTCAGTTCTTCGACTATGGCAGAATTCTTTAAAGAACAACTTTCAAAATACCTCCCACTCACTTCAGTATGCAAATAGTTTTATTAGCCTCGGTTAATGCCAGAAATAAGGGGCAGTTAATATTAGGCTGTAGAATATTTTGATAATTTTCTACCCATTTCCATGATGGGTAGAATGTGAACATCAAATGCCCCATTCCAAAGGTCTCCCTAAGCAGACGTATATTTTATTTCAATTGGCAGTCACTTTAGTTGACTTTCTTACATTGGCATCAATCTGAAGAGCAAAATTAAATTTTTATTTCGAATCAAAAACTGGCATAATTTAATATTAAAAGAATAGTTACTGATTGCGACTTCAAGAGAATGAGATTTATAAATTTATTTTAAATATGTAGTTTAGCCAGCACGCTATCTGTCTTCACTGTTTTATTAATGTTTGATGTCGTCAGTTTCATACTGCAGCACTGAGCTACTGGACGATGGCAGTTTACTTAGTAACAATTAGCTGGCTTTCTCAGATTAGTTCAGTATAAGCCTCTTAGCTCAAGGATAAGGATAGACACTTAATCGATCCACTTCAATTAGTTAGTGAACCCGTCCCTCTATGAAAATTTAAAAATTTCTTAAATCTGTTAAAAATTTTGTATTTTTTTGCAATATTTAATAGTTTTGTGAAGTGGAATGGTGACGGTATCGTTGAAGGGTTACGCATTTTGCCTGGAAACATTCTTTGAAAGCTGAATCAGGGCAACACTATGATTGGGCGCTATAGGTGCGAACGTCGAACGTCATTGGTTAGTTGGTGATGTGTATATAAAAGCTAATGTCATGGCTAAGCCTGTCTATAATGCAATTTACTTGCTCGGAGAGCATAGCCAGTAAAGACTAAGAAGGTACCTAAGCCAGGATCATCTTGGATCATTCTGTCCTTATCGCAGGTAAGCTCTCTTTTCCATCTTAGAAGACGACTTTTGTTTGAAACAAGTACTAGAGACCTCTAATACTATTAGGGATGCTTTGCGCTCAAGCTTTATCTCATAACTTAAAGGGATTTTGGCTTTACCGCCAGCAATACTCGAGCACATATTCTATTTGGTAAACGGTCTCAACATGCTGCCTACATTTTATAGCGAGGCAACTGGTGTCCCCAGTGGATCTATACAACAACATAACTTTGAATTGGATAGCTTATGTACAGGTATGTAATTATATCCTTCCGTTAGCTCGTTGATTAAATTTTTAATTTCATTGAACTATTAATTTCGTTAGTCAACAACAAAATTATTTGCCAGGTAGGTTGATAATTCTGTATAAAAAATTCTCACACTAGTAGGTCAGTGAAAGTGCAAAACTTAGGTAGCTCGTTGCCATGAGATTACACTTCGAATCATGAACACACGTATGGCCAACTGGTGAAAAATACTATTCACTGGATCATTGTAAAATACATAACACATTTATGGCAATATCAACATAGATCAGTAGCGCACAGCTATCATTTTAACAGCTGCTATCTGTAATCACTTAGTCACAATGATTAGCGAGTTAACGGATTTATGTGACCAGGACTATAATTTGTTACCATTATATAGCAGAATATGATGGGTTATGGGCGCTGGCCCGTGTTGAACCCCGCTATGCATAGCGTGATCAGGTGGCAGTTTAGCCCACGGATATATAACCCCCGTATCCCCCAGTGAAAATCTTCAACCACTTTTTAGCCGCGATAGAATCTTGATTAGCTGGGAGCTACATGAATGTGGTTCTGGTTTTTTATTCACATTTTATTCACGCTAGGTGTGAGAAGGTATCAAGTGGGCCTACCGCATGTGGTTTTTGTGTATTTCGCGTGTATTATATATCGTAGTTTTTAGCGTGTAAAGAAATGACAAACACAATTGGTTTGATTTCAATTCGTAAACATTATACAGGTCTTTCAGTTTCTGTGGTGAAATCGCAAACAAGGTTTAATGAATGCCTTGTTATGAGGAGTACCTTTAGTGAAATGACATTGCTTTAGCAGTGAGTAGATTTAGATACTGGACCACAGCTCATTAGGCCCACTACTAAATATGATATGCTGAAAAAATTGACACTAGGAACGGCAGGGCTAGGGTTTCATTCACAAGGGTGTCTTGGGGCTTAGGATCAATCATAATGTGCGTGATAGTATTCCATGATTAGCAATTTTACCATGTGTTCTGTCTCATCGTGTGATGGTAAAATAGTACAGCCACGCGAACGACAACATATGTACAGGCTAATATAATACCGCCATTATCCTTATGTTTTTCAATTAGTTCCGTATCGCAATTATATGTTTGCATGCAAAGGTACAAATATCAAGTTAGTCACGCAAATTGTTTGCATGATAAAGCCACACATGCAACTCATATCGCGTGCCTCCTAAGTACCGATGGGTTCCCATAAGTTTTTCAGAATGAAGACCCTACAAACAGGTATATATTCTAATAGCTAAAATGAATGGGTATCATTGCATGTAATCAGCACAGCTTTTAACACCCGCTTAAGAATTAAAACACTAAAGCTACAAGCATTAAAATAAACTATTTCTAGATATATTTATTAGCCAGATAGTAATATATAAATGATCTTTGTTGATAATAGGCTAGCATCACATTTATCCAGCCTTCAGCAGCCCTAACACTGTATTATGATCTGTATACACATTCACAGCAAACCTAGACTCGATGTCTGTGTCTGAATTACTGCTTGTTAGTAATATACTAATTGACGTTTTAATAAATATAATCTCTGATCATTATGCTGCCAATGGATTGGAGTGATGAGCAGTGATCTCACCATAACATACATATATCGAGCCACGGGTTCATAAAATTATTAGAATTATTATTCTCAGAGGCATCCATAGAATTTTCAAATCTCTGTTCACTCAGTTGGTGACACAACATGACATTCTGGGAGATTTTATTTACTCATTCCTGTCATGTATGCAGTGACACTGTGTTTGTCAGAAAAGTCTCCCAAATACAAGCATTATTGACCAAAGTAGACTTATGACAAACAAAAGGCATTGCTTACTGACCATAGATTCACTCTTAAATCTTATTGGCTAATCAGTCATTATCTCGAAAGCTTAACAGCTGAGCGGTAGGCTTACAGCTCTCATTTCATTGGAGATTTGCTAAGAACCGCTACTGGCTCACTCGAGTGGATTCCGACACTGTGACAGAAGATCTGTAACATTTTTAGTCAAAAGTCTTCCAATATGCTAACTTCGCCAAGGTTTGTTACTTGACTTTTGTTCGGAGTTGCTTGCGTTAAAAGAAATGCCATGCATTGCTTCGGCATATGACTAATGCTCTCGGTTTCATAAAGTGGATTTATCTTAATGCTGAGAAGCCCGAGGGCTACATTAACCATCATGGTTCATCAGATTTTAGTCTTGAGGTACACTTGCATGGCTTGCCGGTATATTGAGACAGATGCTCGTTTGCCATACTCGCTTATTTGACCATGAATCACAATCGAGTCTTACTGGTCAGGTTATGTCACTATTCTGTTTGTATTTCTGCACCCAACAACCCCCCTACAAGTCATGGGAATGGCTTTTGCTATGCTAACAAATCTCCCCGAAAATCCTTCAAGAGTCGCTTGACAATCGGCGCTATTGTTGTATATAGGTAACTCCTAGTGCTCACCTATTCACGCTGTGTGACTCAGGTGTTCACTTTCATTATTTTTAGTGGAACGATGGCTTTTCCTAACTACTCGTACTCAATGGCAAGCATGGGCTATGGACCGGGACCGGCTAACCCGAATAAGATTCCAGCGTATCCGGTGAATGGTCTCGGACTAGGAGGAAGTGGGATGGACATGATTCATCCAGCAATGAATCCGTATCCACCAGGTGAGGCCCGAAACTGAGACCACCGAGTTAACGTAGTCATCAACACGCTACCTATGCCGCTGTGAACAGTTCGGTATGAAAGTGTCCTATAGGTTTTTGAATTTAATTCTGTGGTTAACTGGGTGTAGTGTGGTCATGTCAAATTATGCTAACTGTCATGTCTTCGCAGCTGTGTGTACGATATATACAGTATGAATTGCATGACTTCTAAAATTAAAGCAGTTTTCATTCACAAGCTACGGCTTGGTATAATACATCAGTTGTTCTCTGTGGACCTAAGTATAAAACCAAGTGGAGGTGTCTTTGCCATGTATCGTCAATGATTTCTATAGATATCATTACCTGTGTCACGCTATGCTATAGTATTGAATCATACACCCTAATTCTGACTAAATGCTTGCTCGTTAAGTCATTATGCTACCAATACACCTGGGATCTTGGTCTTCAGACTTCGGTAACACAAAATTAAATTGCCCTAATCTGGTTATATATTGACAAGTCGTTTATTTCTATAGCCACCCTGCTGGAGTAATAAAAATTTGTTTCACTGAACTTAAAGCACTCATGGTAAAATCCTGTTAAAATTTCGTACTTCAGCTGAAAATTTATGTAAGGAAATCGGGTAAAAAACTCTACATTGAGGTTATTTAAAAGAAAATAAAGGACAATAATAAACCCAATAATTTGTCTATATTTGAAACACAGTCTCTGTTGACAAATGGATGTTAGACCAACAAGCTTCGTACATCCGAGAAAGCTAGAATGTTTGAGGAAGTTGCACCAAATCACCCCGCATTATTCAAGCTTTCTGTGCGAACTCCAGTTGTGGATGAAGTCATTTCCACTATAAAATGAAAACGGGCTGCAATGAGCCAAGGCGAAAACTGGTGATTTTCACCGCTAGCTCCGGTAATGTGGTGCAGAAGATATCGCGCCATTGAGTAAGCGTAGCTTTACGAGCGTAGGTTTTAACTTTGCAGCGCCACAGCCGAGGAAGCAACGCCGAGAGCGGACTACATTCTCAAGAGCTCAGTTAGATGTGCTCGAGGCTCTCTTCCAGAAAACGAGATATCCGGACATATTTATGCGAGAGGAGGTTGCCTTGAAGATAAACTTGCCTGAAAGCCGCGTACAGGTAAGAAAATTAGACACTTTCATTTAATTTTGTCTGACCTTTTGATGACAACATTTGTCTGGGGTCATTTTAATCGAGTTTTAAATTTTTTGCGACTCCTGGCAGTTCAAAGTTTCAAAATGTGAACCCTGAATTTAGTATCTCGATCTCGCTGACTGGATGACGTGAAATGAAACATTCATGGGGTTGTGTAGTTCTTCTCAGCTTGACATCTTGGTCATGGTGTCAAACACGTGTTCTCATTAATGTTAGATCAATCTATGAAGAACATGGCCGCTTGAGTCAGTTTTACTTGTACGGTAAATCTGATATGTATCCAGGTAAATTGATGAATAGATTATTGGTAGAGCTTTAAAGCAATCTTTTCCGAGCTAATTCAGACACCGGGTCGTGTACATTGGTCTATGGGTGTACTTGGCGGCGCATCTCATGAAATTAGCTAGATTGTGATACCAGCTCAGAGCGAGTAAATTTAGACTACGCAAGAAGGATTGCACAGTCAGATAGGCGTTCACTCAAAGTGTGAGCTGAGTAGCCCATGAGGCTGCATTGTGTGTACATACGTTGATAACGGAGAGTTTGTACTCATAGGAAAATCAACCAGGCTGACACATGTCATGGTCTTTAGGTCGACCAACATTACATAATGGTCCAGCCTCAGCAAGACAAGGCCGATTTGTTGATTCCATTGTTGGGTTTGGTTGAACAACTTTGACTATGGAAACAATTGGTTTGTTTTGGATGGGAAAGTAAAAGTATAAGTGCATTTATTAGTAGTAGATGATCAGTCATTTGGGCGACCACATTTTTGCTCTGGTTGATTTCTGGGAACTATATAATATGTGTAATGCTACTGCCCCTTAAAGGGTTCAAAACGCGATTCCACCCACAACATTCTTTGAGACAAGACAGTAGTCCAACGGTCTGCCCTAGCTGTCATTAGTCTTGATAACCATTCTCTTATCAATGAGGTAATTTGCCACACGCGCCACCGCTTTTGCTATCTGAGTTGCGCGCACCCGATTCCACCAGTAGCCGAGAAGAATGATAACTAGGTAAACATTCGTGGAGACATAGCAAATCAGCGCTTGTGTTTACATTGATGAGTAGTCGCATGAGAACCATTACACAGAATCATTTATGGAAAAATAAAAAAACAATATTACTTCAATTTAAAGAAACTTCATTTAAATTAATAATGGTTGAAGCGATGGTTAAAAGCAGATAATCTAGTTCCCAACACAAATTAGTCAATTTGAAGCCATTGAACAATTATTTCAAATATTGAACAGTATCCATAAACGGGTCAGATGCATGAGCAGCACATTTTTCAAATAATTCTAAGAGTTTGGTGATTTCCTTAGAACACATAATACAACAAAGTTAGCTAACAAATGTCTTTCGACTTAAAAGCCCTGAGCTGCCATTCATTCCGTCCGTCCGCGTAGCCGTCAATGGCCGAGAATCCGCTTAGTGCATCAGTAATTTATTCCCAACATTGTAACTTGGAATAGAAACAAATCTATCTAGATTATTTCGCTGCATGGTTTAATACTGTCCAGCTCGCGGTTTAGCTATAAATCCTCCTCGCAGCCACTACAACCGGAATCATAGGATAATCCCATACTGGCCCGTAAACACCTGAGCTCAACTGACGCAGAAAGTCACCAATGTCTGTGAGAATGAACGAGCTTTCTATATGGCCTGGTTTGTGATCTAGGTTAGGGCTGACTATGCATATTGTACTTGATTAGTGTGTCTAAAAAATGCATAGTGGGAAGGCAGTCGGATCGCGGTAAACATATCCCGGCGCCAACTGACAAACACTTGCTAGAGACATCCTCCATATATTTTTGAGTTCGCTTGCGACTTGCATTAAAACAATACTATTTCAACAAAAAAGTAATCACCTAGGCACATAGTACACAGAACTGTGTTTGGTTTTACAAGTATAAGCCAACATCCACCCTTGTCAGCCTACTTGACTCGGCTAATCAGATGCAAAAACCAAGACATCAAACAAATGTCTATGGATTTTTTTACCCAAATTGTTTCTTGTCGAGACCCATTTCTTACGGTTCTCCTTGTAATTGATTTTGCTGAAACCTTCTCCCGATTGTTTGCACGGTGAAGCTCCACTGAGTTAAACTCGCGCTGCTTCGATTTCTAACTCGAATATCCTCAATCTGTTTAACTTTGATTATTTTGGAGCCATATCCGAGCGGGCGCGACATATACCGTGTACATGGCAAATACTCCTTCTTGGCACCAGTTCGAGCAAGCCAACAGAGTGTTTGCTAACCAGTGCCACTCAGTCACTGGCCAACCAGAGTGCCAACAATAAGCAAACACTTGGACAATCTAAAACACACACTGTTGCTCTCCGTGATAACTCCATTTTTTGTTCCCCAGACCACTTTAACATGTAACTGGCTTGTGATTCGGTCGTGAATTATTTACTTCTTTTGTTGCCATGTCAATATGTCCTGCTAAACCAATGAAATCTCTGCCACACACAATGCCTCGAATATGTAAAAATCATTTGTGATATATTTGAGGTTCGAGACATATTTCGATTGTAGTCTTGTAGTCACCATCATAGTGAATACCGCTCTGGCATTAGGAATACCTTACGGTATATCTTATTTCTGCCTTTGTTTGTTTAGGTCTGGTTCAAAAACAGACGAGCGAAATGCAGACAGCAACAGAAAGGAAGCGATACTGCCAAACCACGCCCCAAAATGTCAACCGGTACACCTAAAGGAGGCAGCAAATCACCCCCGCCTTCAGGCAGCAGCAGTCCAGAGTCACCATACAACCAGAAGAGCTCGCCTCCATCTTGCGGCAGCAGTGTGGCTTCCACCATTGCCCCACCAGCAGCGAGTTCGTCCTCGGCTAGTATCTGGTCTCCAGCCAGCATTCAGCCCGGCATGGAGATGATGCAATCCAATAGCCAATGTATGCAGCGATCTTCATCATACATGACCCAACATCCGGCCTATCCGACAAACCCTCAACAATACGCTGCTCCTAGCTACTATAGCGAATATCTGCCACCTATGCAGTTACCAATGATGTCACATGCAAATGGAGGCATATCGGCAGCGCCTAGCATGTACTCCTCGCCCGCTCTCCATTCTCAATACCCAAGAGTAACCTCTGACACTGAACAACTCAGCCCACGCCAGGCAACGCCCAATCAAAATGGGGGTATACCCAATGTGGTAGACACATGGAGTAAATATGATGCCAACAAGTTCCAAGTTCTTTGAAAGCATTCCAGAATGTAGAAAAAGGTTGTAAATCTATAATGATAGTTTGATTTTAATCTCAATGCCAAAGACTAGACAAAGATATTATACTAAGCGGCGCATAGAGATTATTTATTCCCTCTATTTTATTGGGTAATAGGAACAATGCCTGGAGTTTTTTTTTCCAATGGTGCGCATTGTACTGAACTGTTGATACTCACAGAGTGGTGTTGAGCTCCCATCGCAAAGCCACCCAACAGAGATAATCTCTAGTCGAATTATTTTCCCAACGAATGGGAGAAATGTTTTAATAATATACCCACATTTTTACTCCCCTCTGCATGGTGCACTCCCCGATTAGATGACAGTGCCCTTATTGTATTTTACAGTGGCATGCGACAATCACTTATATTTATCGTATACATATTTATCCCTCACCCGGGCACTACTAAAATAAGTGATTTTGTTGTTATGTGACACATTGCAGAATAAATGTTTCTTGTATGTATGACATAACCTTATCTACCTGTCATTCTTATCAACTCACTGGTGTGGGTTTATGACAACAGGAAGTAATACATAGAAGTATGAGTTGAGTAAGCAAATGTACCACCAGCCACCGAGTTTTGTCTCTACACTGAACAGCTGCCCTCTACGCAGCTCTATGGGTAGCGCACATCTGCTATAACAAAGATGGAACAATGCCTCTCGTACAGATGTAAACTGAACCAGATTATCATCCTGGGTTACACCCTGTATCATTGTCCCTTTTTGTAATGGGATCTACCACTTACAGCCCTAATCGCTAGAGCCCCTACAGAAAACTGAAATATGATTGGGAACAATCTTTGGTAAGGTAGAGGGTTGGATCCCTCAGTGACATAACATCATTCTTTAGCCACTAAATTTGCATATTCAGTTACCCATAATCGCTAGAGCCCTTCCAAAAACCGGAAAATTGATTGGGTGTTCAACAGGGCTATATGATAAGATAGGGCCTAATGTCTGGTCGTTAAAAAGATAGGTGACTGGATTGGAGATCCTGAAGTCCTTGGTAGGACATTTGTTGTGAAGTTAGGCCCTGCACATCATCACTGGCGTCTGCCACTTTTTTTCGATATGACAAAATAGATAGGAACTGCA
>Ga0224511_10002816_pt1 | contig 12034 bp, 3 predicted proteins | sample SF_May12_sed_USG_2_FD_169988 | JGI IMG/M metagenome (GOLD analysis project Ga0224511, IMG submission 169988) | Sediment microbial communities from San Francisco Bay, California, United States - SF_May12_sed_USGS_8_1 | ecosystem: Environmental > Aquatic > Marine > Sediment | place: USA... | reverse complement strand
TCATGCGCAGAAACTACCAATATTTGTGCACCCTTTTGGACCATTGGCTTTCATTTGATTAAAATAATAACAAGGATTGATGAAGCTGTAGTTATATGAATTTTATAGATACCCATGCCATTTTTCTTGGTTCAGTTCACTTCCAACCCTCTTTCAAAGTCTGGCACTGAATCTACCCTCTCTTGGCTAAAGATGCTTTGGTATCAGTTATTTCCAAGGCGTGCATAATGCCAGTTACTCAACAATGGCTACTAATTAGCAAATTTGAAGTCCTCTGAGCACTCACTATTTGTTTTTCGTAAATTCAGACCAAACTGCCCCTTTTTTGACCAGATCTGGATACCCACGCTGTTTTGAGTTTGGTTCACTTCACCCCCAACGTTCTTTTAAAACCTGGCAAAGAATCTACCAAATCTTGACTGAATATCCATTAATATCGGTTATTTCAAGGCGCATGGTGTATGTATAATACTCGTTACACAACAATGGCATTTGTCTATACTGCCACGCCAGCGCCTGCTTTCGGTTGCAAAATTCTGTTCGCGTGATTTCGGTCGCAGACCGCGACCGAAGGTGAGAGATGCTTTTTTTTAAATCGTGATTTTCGGTCGCACTCTTGAACGGTTATCAGGTTTCACGACTGAAATCCATTTCAGATGCGAAAAAACCGACCACACGAAGGCACCTAATAATACTCAGTCACTTCAGCCAAATTCTCATGCATGCCAGAAATTTTAGTTCAGCATTCAGATTCAGACTGTAGGATTATTTTGAGTATTAAGCTAATGATACCATCACACTACTACTAGGGAGTATAAATTCTAGGCCTAGATAGACCAACCGCATAATGACCTCACCTTGGACCTTGCTCCTTTGGCACTGGTCACATCCTGTATGGTAATCCTTGTGTTGTGCCTTCTGAATTCGCAGTGAACACTCTTATGACTCAAAATTTAGTTTAGGCACTAAAGTGGAGTTTACAAGAGCGGCAACCGGGAGGTTGCCGCTTAAAACCACTCAAAATGGGCCTCAAGTCAGCTTCAGCTTTCGGTGATCCAGCAGCAGAACGCCAATTCTGCATTCACTATTTCTTCAGCGTCAGGCAACCGACAACCAATGACAATGCAGAGAGTTTGCCGCTCTACCAAGTTCGACAGCAGTGCCGCTCGCTCATGTAAACACCCCTGCAATACTGCTCACCGCCGTCACGCTATGCTTGTGTAAACCCGCTATAAAGCAAACTGCTCGGTTTACTTCCAGAAATCAGTTGGACTGACCTGTTTAATCCAATAACGGTTGCTGATGATAAGATTGAAGCTTCAACTCTGCCAGTGTTACGGCAACCATCCAAAATCAAAGAGCGAGCAGTAGGATATGTACTTTTACATCGCCACTTCACAAGCAAAACATAATTTTTGATTAAGATGACAGGGTATAATTGTAGTTATTTCTGCGGTTATCTGCTGAGTTTTTACAAGTGATGCCGTTCTTCTATTGCAGGCGTTCGCTCATCACACATGGAGCATGTGTATGATTTCTACAAGCCGGATCTTCAGAGCGAATATCCTGTAGTGGATGGCAAGCTGTCTATTCAATGCTATCTTGGTGCTCTAGACAAATGCTACCAAAGGTTCAGAACAAAAGCTGCCTCAGCCTTCCACTCTGATGCAGGTAGAGTGACTAGACCTTTTGAAATTGTACAATATCACACTGTTGTGGATCTAGTCTAGGACCAGTCTTTGTGAAAGGTTGTGGTGCCAAAGTTCGCCCTCTGTACTGATGACACTAGAGAAGATGCCAACCCATATTGAACATTATTAAACAGTGGTGAATTAATGAGAACTTTACATCTCATTGTGAACAGATTGCAGAAATTGCGGCCGAACTCAATCACCAGATTCCATCTTCGCATAACTAGCTGTGATATGGAATAAATATTTTGCTCCTGAAATCTTGGCGCCTGCGAGGTGAGATGCATTATGTCAAAACAGTCGGATCCATGTTTGGTGTTCAATGGTTCGGCACATGACTGCGTGACTCGGCCAATATTTCCGCTGCCAATTTTATTTATATCAATTTGGAGACTAGTAGGTGAATGAGAACAATTACTATCCGATCACTTTATGGAGTACTCCCGATACTCTCAGTTTGGAATAATCGAGAACCTAGTGCAATACTGAGGTTTGATGGTGTAATGACAATCTTTGACCCTCATACCAATTCCTGCCACTGATAACCTGGCCTTATCACCCATGATTTGAGTTTTGAGATAGTGAACGCCAACACGAGGCCGTGCACGATCAGCATCTCAGCTTCTCAGTGGTCCTTCCCTAAAGGACACAAGATACATTGACCCAGTGATGATAATGGTAGCTACTGTGTAAATGAAATCTGTGCATTTTTTTCACACGATAACAAGGGATTAGTATTCTATCCCAGTACATGGGTTCCAAGTACAAGACACTGTGATAACTGGAAACACTGATGGTGGCCTCACTAGGTATATCAGAGGCTAGTTGTGGATGCTGTGAGGTTAGCTTTCGCACAAGTACTACAGTTCACGCGCGGGTGAATCATATGACCAGGGCACCAGGCCAGTGTAAAGCAATGCCCATAGACTAGATTGTTTTCTCGATCAGCTGTGCTGGTAGCTTGCCAAACCACAAACTAGTAAAAAAAGCTCCCACTTGCCTTGACTTGTGCGGTAGACTTGCTTACTGTTGTGCGAAATCTGAGCGCTGCGATTGGTGGTCTCCCTAGGTTATGGTTTATGTATCGTGGAATTATCATAGTGATACAGTCAGTAGGTGCATTCGCATGCTCGGTTTTTGACGTCTGAAACAGTCTTTCAGACGCTGCTCACTGCTCAAAAGTGCGTTGTTTCAGAACATGTTACTCGGCTGCATCTGAAAATGAATTCAATAACACGAACAGAATCACGTGCCTGAAAGTGGGTGCACTAGTTTATAAAGTGTCCAAGTTATCAAAATGTCATGCTGTCTATTGATCACGTACTTCTTTGCTGGTCGCTTCGGTGTTGCGAAACAGACTGAACAATTTTCTGTCCTTGGACAAGCAAGACGTTGAGAGAGGACAATACTGATGCGCCCAAAACTTATTGCTTTTTTCAACTACGCCATTCAGTTCATGTGATCGCGTCTAAAATTTTTTATTTGCATCTGACCGAAATCATGTAAATACACCTATTATGTAACCCACTGTCAATTTCCTGAGCCCTGATCCCACTCCTCTCAACTGTGGAGCAACCGAATCGCAACAGCTTACCTTTTTTACTCTAGCCATTTTATTTCCTCACACCAACCCACTTCCCCTCCAACAACATAATCATATCCAATTACAGGCTCTCTCCCTGGTCAAGATATGTATTGTTGGGCCTTTGGCTATCCATGGTGACCCGTGATGACCCATGCTTGAGTTTGAAACAATAAAGCACTTCGTTCGTGTACAAAAATCATATGGATATTATCACGAAGTTTGCACTGATTTTCTGTTGATCGGCACCTTATATTCAGTGCGTCTGCCTACCAGCTGGGTTTTGTTGTTTGCAGAGAAACAGTTCACAATGGAGGATGCATCAGCGTTCTGTTTCCATACTCCGTTTTGCAAGCTAGTACAGAAATCCGTAGCCCGACTTATGCTCAATGATTTCCTCTCCTCACCGGATGAGTCCAAATACTCTAACCTACAGGACTTTAGGTATGTCACAACTCATTAGTATGAGCGCAAGTTCACTCAGTGACATATGCAACTTTTATGTCGCTGGGGGCGGCTGGTTCACTACCATGTTATATTTTCTTGGAGATCCTGCCTCGAATTTACCATGATTAAAACAAGAAACCCAGAAAAGACCAATCAAAAACCACACGGTCAGGTTGGCTGCTGATTGCACCATCCCACCAACAGGAATTTTCTTATATGATAGATATTACGTCTACTGTGATAAACCTAGCTGGGTACTAACATGGGAATTCCATTGTGTGATAGATATTACATATAATTATTGTGATAAATCTTGCTGGGCACTATCGTGACAGTTGGCTCCTGCTGCCACCACTGAATAGTTATGGTAGTCCTTTCACTGGCTAGGCAGCAGTGGGGTTTTATACAGCCAATGGTGCTTACCAGTTTGTTGACATCCATTTTCGTGACTAAAAATGTAACCAAATATGCCGATGTATCAGACCATACTGGCTGAGACAAGGTGTGATCTGATGGTTATTGTCTCAAACCTAAACTTGACGACAGTACACCCTCTGCTGTTAGTTTTCATGCTTAGTCTCTCTCAGCATTCGAATTGTTATAGTAAGCCAGCTAAGGTTTTTGTACCAATTTACAGACAACTCAAACTGGAAGACTCATACTTTGACCGAGATGCGGAGAAGGCTTTCATGACTGCCAGCAAAGAACTTTTCGAACAGAAGACCAAGCCCAGCTTGAAAGTAGCCAATCAAGTTGGCAACATGTACACACCTTCAGTATACAGCAGTCTCTGTTCATTCATTGCCGGGTATGTTCCCAGCTTGTAGCATCCTCTGCCTTGGTCTTGATAAACATAAGTCAGATGGGTTTTGAATTTATATATGTTGGCACATCTCTCTACCTGGTTGACAAATCCTAGCACAAGTACACTCATTACTAGTTACTACATATGCGCTTCAGACTGTAGTACGTTTGATATGTAATGGTCTTTAAAGATCTTACGCTCTGCCTTGTGGACCTTGAACTGTGGGGATGAAGCAATACCACTAATAGCAGTAGAGTGCCTCACTTGCCCTGAACCTTGGTTATGTTATTCTGACATGTTGATCGTAAACACAAATCCCGGCTCAGAGCTCACATTACTCCTGTTGCCATGTTGGTCAGCTGAGTCTTCTCCATCTTTATTTCAGTACTAGGAATAGTGCAATAGAATTCCCGGATCTGGCCTAAAATGCCTGAAAATTAGATCAACCATGCTTTATTCTCTAACTGTTAACTGTAACATGATGGCTTGTTGTTTCTGTAGTCAGTCGGCTGCTGATCTCACTGGTAAGAGAGTGGTAATGTTCTCCTATGGCTCAGGACTGGCTTCCAGCATGTTCACCGTGCGTTTCTCAGATGATGCCTCACCCGACTCTTCACTTGAGAAACTGTCAGCCAGTCTAATGGACCTACAGGCAAGATTGGACAGTCGTCAGAAGATGGAGCCGGCTATATTCAGTGAGACAATGAAGCTGCGAGAGGATACACACCATTTAGGTGAGACCATAGTACCCAAAATATTACATTCCAGCAGCAATGTTCATGTTTTACAAAAACCCCTGACACAGGTTACAAAAAAACCAATATTCATGGTAGCAGCAACCGGGCATTTGATCTAGTCCACTCCCCCTCGACAATGCCGTCACTGTACCATGACAACCACAGAATTGATGTCGTTGTGATGACTTGATTCACAGAGGAGTTGCAATTTAGTTATAGCAATTGCAATTCCTAGCTTTGATCGAGACAAGATTTCGCAGTTCCAGAATATGGATTTTAGCTCTTTGAGTTCAACCTACCCAACAAATTAGGACTTTCAACCACACTCATTGGATATGGTGGTGGGTAGTATCAAGATCCTAAAGTGCAACTGCCATGAACCCGTAATCTAATCTGGTCACTCTGCGGTCATGGCCGATCAGCACCCACCATCCAAACAAATCTCCGATCCGAAGTTCATGTTGACTGGGCAGTATAGAGACCATGTCGGATAATCCTAAAGTCCTGTATTTAGATTTATTACTTCAGACAACCAGGGCTATCTGCAGATCTGTGGGTGGCATACCTCCCAAGTTAAAAAGAAAACCTTAGGCAATATGTATTATAGGAAGCCCTCAATCACATGGGTATTCTAGGGTCAAAAGGTTCTGACAGCGGCTGCAAATTCTGATTAGCATCACATGGTTTTTGTTATGTCAGCATGATGCAGGGCATGTTTGGACGTTATGGGTCAAAGTGCAGCAGCGCTTGACGTCAGGCATGATTTTACATCCCAGTTACTAACTCAGTTATGTGACTGGTTTACAGATAGTTAGTGCGAATCAAGGGACTTCAGCAAAACTCTGGAATAATTGCTGAAAATAACCGCTCGTTCCTAGCTATATTGACTCCTGTTTTGTACGCTGTATCAAATGTCTTGTCATACTTGTTTGACTTGGTTGGCGAAATTCAGTCAATCTTATATATGTAAAGGAATGACATTTTGTCTGTCATTTTCAGCCCCTTACGCGCCGGTTGGCTCTGTGGGTGTTCTATTCCCTGGCACTTGGTACTTGACAGCTGTAGATGACAAACACAGAAGAGAATATGCTGTGTTTGATGGCAAGACAGCAGCGGAGTCACCTGTCGCTGAACCAGTAGGTGATCTATTATTATCGCTCATTCTGTGTGGTAGCATAACCTATAATTGATTAACGGAGATTTGCAAATTTCTCAACAACAGCTCTCACAGTGACCCTCCTTTATCTCACTTGCCCTCAATTACTCAGAGTTTAGTTTTGGAACAATTTAGAGTTGTTTTCTCATGATTAATTTTCTCAAAGGTCGGATAACTCCAACCATGACTGACGGTTGTAAGATTCCAATGTTTTGCTCAAGCTTTAGCCAGTCTTGGCAACATTTTATGAGGTATATATTTTTTTCTTACAGGTATCTAAGAAGCTTGCTACTGATGTTGTGGATAGCACAAAGGAAGCCATTTCTGTTCAATCATAGGACCAACGTACAGTTTTGCTATTCTACCTGAACCACTAAAGATCATTCCAACGCTGGATAAGTCAAAGGCGGTATAATCGGTCTAAGTCTTAATGACGTTTTTATTTCAATCATGGTGATTTTTGTACTGGATGCTGCCAACTTTTTTTAGGAATTTTGACACTGCCATCTAGAATTTATGAACGCACAGTAACACGTCATTAATTTTTACACAAACGCGGTGTTTGATTGCCAATAGTAGTACACGTACCTACATGGTATTATCAAATGGTTTGCTGCCATTCAGCAAATTAATGATGAACTCAGGTTTGGTAAAACGGTTTGAACACCATTGTCTTTCAAGGATTTAATTCCTTTCTGTTATTTTATCTATTTTGCCAAAATGTGATCATCCTCTAATAATCACTGCTGTTGTTTGCTAATTTCTGCCTGTTATGTTAAAAGGAATAAACCTACTGTGAGTCACCTTATTTCAAAAGTTCATGTATGTACACTGTATGTGCCTGTGCCAGAACTGTTTGGTTCAGTGCATGGCTACGGTGCAAAGTCAAAATTTGCAAAAGCAATAGCAAGCTGGAAGCGCCATGAATAGTAATGATCCCAGAAGCTTTCATTTATTGATTTCCAGTCTACGTCTTAGCTAGCCTATAGAATGCATACTTATTTTGCAATCTGACGGAGATCAGTAGGTACACAGCGACACTGATCATGATAAATAGAAGTTGTTTAGCTGACATTTTGTAAGTTTACATTCACTCCGTGCTGCGAGTTGTATTTGGAAAGTGATTGATAAATAATCGTCTGGCTTCAAAAAGATTTGGGCTCATAAAAGGTAAACCATCAACAGGTCGAAAGACCTATATGTATACGTATACAAGGATGGTCGCTGGATCACCCAAATCTGTGACCAAAAAGTGTTATATCAACAGCAACGCCGATTTGGGCAGTTCATGTTTGCGCACATCATTGCAACATTATGAATAGATTTGCCTACTAATCGCAATGATTTTTTTTCAGAATCTATCAACTAAAGATTCTACAAAGAGGAACATCTCTTGTATCCTTTTCACAGCAGGCATTTTTAATCTTCATTGAGCTATTTTTGCATTGCATTGCTGTGGATGAATGTGTGACTGTGTATGGTTCTGCCCTGAGTTTAGAGGAAGGATAACTCGGTGAGTTCAGTGTGGTTACTGGTCACTGCTCATACGGTATTTGCTGTAATATTTTCAGCTTATTTCTGTTCCCTACCAATTGTGGGTGGAGCAACCTTTCAAAACGATACGGATGACGCTGATGGTCTACTAACCGCTGGTTCCAACCTCACAATCTCCTGTGAATATGGCTACTACTTGGCTCCAACTAACATATCTGGAGTGTCAACACCATTCAGTGCGACTGTGATTACTCAGTGCCTAGAGCATTTAAGGTAAAATCATGCAATCAAAGGCACAAACAACAATTTGTAATGAGAATATTTGTTTTGATGAAGCTTTATCTATTGGAGTCTTCAGTCCCACACCTCAGCTCTTGTTTGCACACTAACTCTGAACTATTCAGTCACGGTCAAATCTGCATAAAAAGCAGATTTTTTCTTGTTATTAAGTGATTATTGTGACCTGATTGGAATATCAATTTATCAAACTCCATACTGTCTTTAAGAATTGGACCAAGGAGACTTTCCAAAAACACTCAGCAGTATCATACACCCCTGTGTTTCCTCGACTGCTATATCCTTATACATATATATCCACCCTCTCTATCCTTATACATGTATATCCACCCTCTATATTCCTATACATGTATATCCACCCTCTATTATCCTTATACATGTATATCCACCCTCTATTCAAAAACATTCTTTGTATTATAATGTGTTTTTTTTAAATCATGCACTTGGCATCCTAGCTCTGGTAATGATATTGGCTTAGGTCCCATTTCATTTCTGCTCGTTTTCTGAAGTTTAAATGGTACTGTACATGATTGACTCTTTGCAGTTTAGGTATACCATCGTATTTAGTGGGCCTCCTAAATCTGAGACTTGTTCGAGCAGTAGGAACTGGGAATTATGTTAGTAGCTCCCTTTACATATTGGGAGCTCAGCATGACTAGGACTTAAACTCAGAATATTGTGATACCTTGAACCAAGTACTCTGCCCACTAAAATATCCGGCTATTTCTATTAATATTATGCCAGGTCGTTCCTCTCATTTATTATAGTTGGAGCCTGAATGTTGGGGACAGGTGTCTGCAGGCGATATGTAATAGCACAGAGTTTCAGTTGGAGGGTGTGACCACTGGATGCCAGAATGGAGCCTGTATCCTTCCGGATGTCTGTGAATGTGATGAAGGCTGGGGCGGTATAGCATGTCATAAACGTGAGTATGTTGCAGCTAACACTAAAATTAACATTTTGTTCTCGGTTTTTGGTCATCCTATTTAGTGGCACCTCCGAAGTCTAAGACTCGTTGGAGTGGTAGGAGCTACAAATTATGTGAGGAGCTCATCCTCACATCGGGAGCCCAGCATGACCATGCAGGATTTAACTCAAGGTTTTTCTATCCTGAGCGCTGTAGCCATTGAGCTATTCTTTATCTCCCTACGCCATACCACTACATTTAGGTTCATGTGCATGATGAGATGAAAGAAATCCCTAGTCGATTTGTTACCCACTTATATAAGGCAGATGCACCTGTTGACTACCTCTATATGGTGTTACATGCACCATGATGATTAAATTTTACTCTAGACTTCTACCCATCGAAGACAGAGCAGTAATGACATTACAATCTGATCTGAATTTTTGGTACTTTTGACCTTGAAATTTCAAAATAGTTTTTCTTGTATTCAATACACAGCAGACTTAAAATATACCAGGAGTCATACTACAACTTAGGTAATCAAATGAATGTATGACCAACAATAAACCGTGGGTAAAAATTTGAAACAAATAGAATGTAAAATGTCCCAAATCCGGGTTCGTGCCACAGTTATTACGTGCCACAGTTATTACGTGCCACAGTTATTACGTGCCACAGTTATTACGTGCCACAGTTATTACGTGCCACAGTTATTACGTGCCACAGTTATTACGTGCCACAGTTATTACGTGTTCTAAGAAGCTATTATTGTCTACATACGTTAAAGGAGCTCACAATTATGTTGACCAAGCAAATAATCCTATTGTACAGAATTCTCTTCTGTTCAGGAGTGATCGCAAACACACTTGATCATTCTTATTTCACATCCAAACACATTAAGTTTTCACAGATCGTGCTATCCACATGATGCATTATTTATCTCTGTTCATACTATGAATACTTGATTCCACTCCGAATGAAAATCAATAGGTATCTCCGCAATATTCACAGAATATGGCCTGTTCGCAATTTCTGCATGTTATACGTGCGTACATATAGGACAACATTTCAAGTTTCCGCTTTCTTGTAGGGCTGGCATGTTTTGAACCAGAAGGAGGATTTTCTGTTGAGAATGGTGATTTAATATTCTCTGATAGCCTCCCAGTACCTGGAGAGAGGCCCATTAATTCCACCATCACTCTGGAATGCCGTACAGGCTACACAGAGGCAGACAACTCCACAGTATATTGTCTCTCCGATAATGTAGATTCATACTGGTCTGCTAATCTATCCTACTGCCTCAGTGAGTAGTGGTTTTTTCTTGTATGCTAATTTACTGTTATGGTGAAGCTGACAGGGTAGATACTTGTTTTGTCACCAGTTACGGCTTAACATAAAGCACCACTAGAGGGTCAAGATTAATGCTCCATCTCAAAGTGGGGGTTGTTTTCATTTTGTTTTAGTCAGGAGCTCATACTCATCATAATAGCAATCGAAGCTTATTTGGTCACTTAGTTACAATCACAACACATGTATAAACATAAGTAACTGCTATTTGTTTTCTTTACACGAATTTGTTACTGACCCATAGGGTTTTGTGATCTACCAACAGAAAGCACAAGACAAGAAAAAAATAAATTTCAAACTCGTAGAACGTAAGATCTCCACTGGGTACAAATCTTGGAACTGTTAGTCTCTCCCAAGCTACGATCGATCCGCAAAGAAAAACTTCATTTGCTTTTGGTAAATCTTTACAAATACTATGCCCTACCTAGCCAAGAATGACTGTGTGTTTCTCACTACTGTCTCTTGTAATTTCTTTTACAGAAAGATTCTGTGACACACCTCCACTACTAGATTATGGTACCTACGCCATCGGCTACTCCCAAGAGGTTATAGTTGATGGCAACCAACTTATAATGGAAGGTAGCCATATTAATTATACATGTGACACCGGTTACGTGCTTAAACCCGCGGAGTCAAAGACAATTCGCTCCGTAATCGATTCTATCACCTCTATGGCGGTATGGGATCGCGAACTACCAATATGTGAATGTGAGTCAGAATCTACCCATTAATAAGTAGGAGTTCACGGGACGAGTCCTTGTAGTAAAGAAGTTCCCTGTATATCCACCGCCTTTAGAAACTGGGTACTCAGCTTATACATACTTGGCTTCTATCATCATTATGGATTTTTACCATGGCGATGTTGTCGGCTTCCTCTCAATAGTGCATTTTATGACGTATCCCGTAAAAGCTATATCGGAGTATTTTATATGCTTGTGCATAATAATAAACCTACCCAACTTTCTTAAATTTTAATTTTAAAGTCCTTGAATGGATATTAACATAGATACACGAACCTTTTAGTGATGGTGGGCAAAAAAGATTGGCTCCTCAGTGTTAGATTCACCCTGAAAATCTACACCTGTAGGATGTGAATCTCAATATACATATCCCAAAATCATAATCATCGACAGTGCTCTACTTACAGTGGTGACATGCGAGGTGGACATAGGCGTGGGAACAAGAAGGAGGGGAGCAGACAACTCCACTCGAGTCCCTTATCTCACAGTGGTGCAGACTGAATGTCTGGATGGATTTTTCTTGTATTTTGGAAATCGGGAGCGAGTCTGTCAGGCAGACGGAACTCTTTCTGGACATTATGCCTTCTGTGTTGATGAATGTAAGTTAAAAAGTTTACGAGTTTGGGGAGATACTATACCCGTATAAATCGTATGAACTTTTTTTCCCATTACTATATGATAAATGGATAGTTCACTGTTGCGCAAATTATAGCTGATAACGAAAGATTGTCAGTTCAAGAACGAACTAATGGGTCTACTGTAAGTTCATGTTTTTCAAGTAGTTTCTTATCTCTGTGACTTCATTTAGAGTAGGCTAAGATGAGATGGTAA
>Ga0224511_10002815_pt1 | contig 12034 bp, 4 predicted proteins | sample SF_May12_sed_USG_2_FD_169988 | JGI IMG/M metagenome (GOLD analysis project Ga0224511, IMG submission 169988) | Sediment microbial communities from San Francisco Bay, California, United States - SF_May12_sed_USGS_8_1 | ecosystem: Environmental > Aquatic > Marine > Sediment | place: USA... | reverse complement strand
CTCACTCACTCACTCACTCACTCACTCACTCACTCACTCACTCACTCACTCACTCACTCACTCACTCACTCACTCACTCACTCACTCACTCACTCACTCACTCACTCACTCACTCACTCATTTACATAAACCAATAAAAACATAACGAAAAAGCAATAGACAATATTTGTTATTGCAGATGGCAAGTAAGGAAGATAATCGTCTGTGTCGTGAAGACGATGGGGACGATGACACGCAAGAAGCATGCCATACTGGTTTATCATCACATTCTACCGATTCAGCCATTTCTACAGATGAACAGACGCCGATGTCCCTTTCATCTCGTGACAAAGGAATGCAACATAAGCCAACAATGTCTGCAAGTATAGAGAAAGACACACAACAGAAACCTTTAAAATTGAACCTGTTGGCAAATCTAGGACATGGCGAGGAAGCACATCAGAAACCATTTACTTCGAGGCAGTCAGCACCTTTAGGGCATGGCGAAGACAAACAAACGAACTCTTTGAGACCGGGGTTGTCGGCAACTACAGACCATCGCGAAGAAACATGTCAGAAATTATTGGAATCGTTTGCATGTGCAGACGAAACTAACCCCAAAACTTATCTAGCGGATTCCCATTCAATCATACCAAATGCCTCTGATGACTATGATGACGAATCATTGAAGAAACCAAAGTACAACACTCATGTGATGTTACCAGATCGTCAAAATCTTGAGCGACACGCGGGGACACTTATCGATATTTACAACGACATTCATAGTAAGTAATCGTCTTCTACAGCCAAAAGTTCTAACAAATGTATTAAATATCAAACAGCAACTGACGATTTTACGAATTTTAGTTGCTTTAAAACTATCTCGACGTTATTTAAATCTAAATAATAGTACAAACAGCATATTTGTACTTATGGTAAAAAGACACTTTTTAACATTACAATCGGTTTATATATATAACAATAGATATTAAACAGACGTTATTCTATCAAACAAACAAAAATGTTATAGTAATGACAGGACATTTATCAAAGGTATAATATATGCATTTTGTGTTTTCTTACAACAGCCTGGCACGGACTTACCTGGTCTCTACATTATTTCTGTTTCAGCGGTAAGCCTAGCAGAGCTGAGGACGTCTACAAACAAACACGTGGATGACATCATAAGACAAGCCGGGCATCTACAAGAAGGCCTACGCCGACAGGCCGAGAACATCAAAATAGAACTGAGGCGGCCGCAAGCATTGGTGTTTGACGAAGAAGAAAAGCTAGGTAGGTATTTTTGTCGCCATGCGCTCTCTTTGCCGTTTTGAAACGTTTTCATATAGTGCTTCTGATATATAGTTTACCATTTAAGGTTATATTTCAAGTTTACTTGGCAGGTAATTACCACAGATCCACATTTAATGCACATTTAATAACTGGAGGCCTAACGCTAAAAAATCACAATATGATGATTGTGGTGGTCCCATTAAACGTAAACTCAGAAACAAGTCATAAACATCAGAAATGTTGTGTTAAGATGGCATTAAGTAGAAGAACAAAACATTTTCATATTAGTAATGTCACTGAAAACTTAAACAAGTCAAACACGAACATTGTATGTCTATAACTTTCTGGTTATTGGAACGGTCACGTGGAACTTTCCAATTTCACAAAAACAATATTCCGAACTTCAGCTGTGTCAAAAAAATATTGGATCTTAGTTATAAGTAACTCGTAACGCAAGTGACAACTCCTCGATAATCAATACCAGTGTATAATTTAAGAACCTACATGTAACAATTACTCTGCATTCTGTGTTTGCGAGAAAACTTGTTACAAACAAAAATCATGAATGTATGAGGTTTCATTGTTGACATATTTGTTGCATGTGCCGCATTGTTTTCAGAACTTAAACGGCGATTGGCTGAATGGTACCAGAAGGAGTTCAACAACATGCCATTTATTCCTTCAATGCAGGAGTATGAGGTCCCGATGCGACAGCTGTATGTGGCCCCAAAGATTGTTGAGAAAGACGATAAAAACAACAGTGAGGTCAGAATAAAAACGTTTACTGATTTCCTCATGAAGGATGGGTGCCTTTGTAAAAACATATTTCTTGTGGGTGAGCCCGGTACTGGTAAATCCACATTCACCCAAAACCTTGCTCTGCAGTGAAGTGAACTTCAGTTACCATCTGTGTTAGTCGCAGGAGATACTGTGGTTAAGAGTGACGATGATTTTCTAGACAACAACACACTAAATATGATTGACATTTTATTTTATGTAAGTTTACGAGATGCGAATGGTCTTTGTAGCTATGTTGATATAGTGCGAGATCAACTACTGGTACACATATATAGCCCATCTGAACTTGATCAGGCCACCACACTTGTTCAAAGTGTACTAGAATGCCCGACGTCATGTATTTTGTCAGATGGTCTTGACGAGTGGAGTCACCCGGAGCAGGGACAATGCTCCTGTCCTTCTAATATAAAAGGTAGGACACCAGTCATCTGTCAACCACATTCAGCCATTACTATAACAACTTCTCGTCCCTGGCGAATGACGCAATGCCCACCTAAAGAATCCAAGGTTGAAAAACGCATAGACATCGAAGGAACTGGAAGTGTGAACAGGCTTGGGGAAAAGGTGGTAAATATTTTAAACGAACGATCAGAAAACCATGTACTGTTTTCAGAAATAGAGGACTATGTACAGAAAAAAGATGTTTCACACTTACTGACCATTCCCATTCTTCTTTTGCAAATTGTTTGTCTGTTTTTTGATGGCAAGGAAGTTTCCAACTCACAGAGTAATATATACGCAAGCATATTTGATATGATTTTGGGTCGACAGCCACAAGAAAGCACTGGAAATAAAAGTAGGTTTGATCCCAAACTTCGACTTTTTGCGGACAAGGAAAATGTGATACGATACTGGACATATTTTACTGAAATTGCCAAATTAGCATTTGAACAACTGTTCCCACAACATGGATACTCATCTGTGGTTTTCAGTAGCAATACATGTAACTTGAATAGCGAGGTCAAACGGTTTGCCCTGAAATATGGAATTTTATCTGAAAAACAGTCAAAATCCTTCAGCTGTCGATCATCGAACCTGACGTTTATTCACAAATCTTTGCAGGAATTTCTAGCGGCAGTACATATGGGTCTACATGAAGATCTTTTTGAAATCGCTGTTGAGCCCCGATATTCATTTCATAATTTGGACGACTTTCCTTCTTATATAAGTGATCTCTCACAGGTATTTATTTTTATGTGTGGTGTAAACATAATAATTGCACAAAAGATGTCTGAGTTTATGAACAGACATATAAAAATAGACAAACATATGAAAAAATGTGGAAAAGGTAATGAATACACTCGAACTCATTTAATAAAACAAGGTGTAATGGAAGCTGGCAAAAACGGATTTGAGAACTTTTGTCCCACTTTGTACTACATTAGCAGCTATCTTGAAACAATTCAAGATCATGACATACTTTACAGATTAATGGAAGTAAACAAAACTCGGGTTATCAGTGTGTCGTTACAAAAAAGCTTTGCAAGACCTATCAATGTTGGTTTGGGTTATCCGTTGTTGGCAAGCTATACTAAGCTTACTACACTGACACTAGGAAGAGCCCCCGGTTATGCCAACGTTTCATTTGGACTAGGAGACACAGCACTGCAGCTTGACTATGTCACAGAGAAAGTCTCAATAGAGAACTGTGCGAGGCTTGAGGAGCTTACATTGAATCACATTGACCTTAAGAACAACATACTGAAGCTTCCAGCATCAATCACTAACATTTACCTTGACCATGTTATTTTACGAGGAGGAGTCTCACTGGAGAACTGTACCAGTCTGAGTAAACTTACATGGAAACACGTCGACATAGGAGACCACAATCTGCAGCTTCCAGCATCAATCACCAGCATTGATCTTGACCATGTTACTTTGAACGAGGGAGTCTCACTAGAGAACTGTACATTGCTTGATATACTTAAATGGAAACACGTCGACATAGGAGACCACAATCTGCAGCTTCCAGCATCCATCGCCAGCATTGATCTTGACCATGTTACTTTGCACGGGGGAGTCTCACTAGAGAACTGTACATTTCTTGAGATTCTTGCATTGAAACACGTCGACATAGGAGACCACAATCTGCAGCTTCCAACATCCATTACTTGCATTGACCTTGACCATGTTACTGTGCGAGGGGGGGTCTCATTAGAGAACTGTACTGGGCTGGATAGGCTTACATTGAAACACATCGACATGGGAGAACACAACCTTCCAGAATCAATCTCAGTCATTCGCATGTTCGTTGAACATGTCAATATGTCAGCAGGAGTCTCACTTGAGAACTGTACAAGGCTTAGAAATCTTACATGGAAATACGTCGACCTAGGAGACCACAATCTGCAGCTTCCAGCATCAATCACTGGCATTATCATTGACCATGTCAGTGTGTCAGGAGGAATCTCACTGGAGAACTGTACAAGACTTGAGTGTATTACATTGAAACACGTATACATAGGAGACCACAAGCTGCAGCTTTCAACATCAATTACCAGCATTGACCTTGACCATGTTATTTTAGGTGGTGGAGTCTCACTGGAAAACTGTACAAGTCTTAGGAATCTTACATGGAAACACGTCTACATAGGAGAGCACACTATGCAACTTCCAGCATCAATTACTGGCATTAACATTGACCATGTCACTGTGTCAGGAGGAATCTCACTGGAGAACTGTACAAGACTTAAGATACTTACATTGAAACAGACCGACCTTAAAGACAACAATCTGCAGCTTCCTCCATCAATCACGCGCATTGACCTTGACCATGTGACTGTACGAGGAGGAAACTCATTGGAGAACTGTACTTGGCTGCATAGGCTTACATTGAAACACGTCGACATAGGAGACCACAATCTGAAGCTTCCAGCAGCAATCACTAGCATTGACCTTGACAATGTTACTGTAAGAGGGGGAATCTCACTGGAGAACTGTACAAGTCTTGAGTGGATTACATTGAAACACGTCGACATAGGAGACCACAATCTGAAGCTTCCAGCAGCAATCACCAGCGTTGACCTTGACAATGTTACTGTAAGAGGGGGAATCTCACTGGAGAACTGTACAAGGCTTGAGTGGATTACATTGAAACACGTCGACAAAGGAAACCACAATCTGCAGCTTCCAGCATCAATTACTGGTATTAACATTGACCATGTCACTGTGTCAGGAGGTATCTCACTGGAGAACTGTACAATGCTTGAAATTCTTGCATGGACACACGTTGACATAGGAGACCACAATATGCAGCTTCCAGCATCCATCACCAGCATTAACCTTGACCACGTTACTGTGCGAGGGGGAGTCTCACTGGAAAACTGTACATTGCTTGATATACTTAAATTGCAACACGTCGACATGGGAGAACACAACCTAATGCTTCCAGAATCAATCTCAGCCAATCTCATGTTCGTTGAACATGTCAATATGTCTGCAGGAGTCTCAATGGAGAACTTTACAAGGCTCACGAATCTTATATGGAAACACGTCGACATAGGAGACCACGCTTTGCAGCTTGCAGCATCAATCACCAGAATTGATATTGAACATGTTACTGTGCGAGCGGGAGTCTCAATGGAGACCTGTACAATGCTTAAGTGGATTACATTGAAACACGTCGACTTAGGAGATCACAATTTGCAGCTTCCAGCATCAATCACCAGCATTGATATTGAACATGTTACTGTACGAGGGGGCGTCCCAATGGAGACCTGTACACTGCTTGAGAGGATTATATTGAAACACGTCGACATAGGAGATCACAATTTGCAGCTTCCTGCATCAATCACCAGCATTGATATTGAACATGTTACTTTTCGAGGGGGAGTCTCACTGGAGAACTGTACAATTCTTAAGGGGCTTATATTGAAACATGTCGACATAGGAGACCACAATCTGCAGCTTCCAGCATCAATCATCAGCATTGAGCTTGATTATGTTACTGTATCAGGGGGAGTCTCGCTGGAGAACTTCACAATGCTTGAGTGGATTACATTGACACACGTCGACATAGGAGATCACAATTTGCAGCTTCCAGCATCAATCACCAGCATTGATATTGAACATGTTACTGTACGAGGGGGAGTCTCAATGGATAATTGTACACTGCTTGCGTGGATTACATTGAAACACGTCGACATACGAGACCACAATCTGCAGCTTCCAGCATCAATCGTCAGCATTGAGCTTGATCATGTTACTGTATCAGGGGGAGTTTTATTGGAAAACTTTACAATGCTTCAGAAGTTAAAATTGAAACATGTCGACATAGAAGACGACAATTTGCAGCTTCCAGAATCAATCACCAACATTGAGCTCGATCATGTTAGTGTACGAGGGGGAGTCACACTGGAGAACTGTACAATGCTTAAGTGGCTTATATTGAAACATGTCGACATAGGAGACCACAATATACAGCTTCCAGCATCAATCAAAGGCATTTACATTGATCATGTTACTGTACGAGGGGGAGTCTCAATGGAGACCTGTACACTGCTTGAGTGGATTACATTGACACACGTCGACATAGGAGATCACAATCTGCAGTTTTCGTCATCAATCACCAGCATTGTCCTTGATCATGTTACCTTATCAGGAGTCTGGCTGGACAACTGTACAAGGCTTGAGAGGCTTATATTGAAACACACCGACCTTAAAGACACTATGCTGAAGCTTCCAGCGTCAATCATCAGCATTGACCTTGACCATGTCAGTGTGCGTGGTGGAGTATCGCTTGATAAATGTACAATGCTTGAGGGGCTTGAATTGAAACACACCGACCTTAAAGGCAACATGCTAAGGCTTCCAGCATCAATCATCAGCATTGACCTTGACCATGTCAGTGTGCCTGGAGGACTCTCACTGGAAAACTGTACAATACTTGAGAGGCTTAAATTGAAACACATCGACCTTTTAGACCACAACCTGCAGTTTCCAGCATCAATCACCCATATTGACTTTGACCATGTCAGTGTGCGTGGGGGAGTCCCACTAGAGAACTGTACAGGACTTAGGATGATAACATTGAAATACATCGACCTTAAAGACAACACCCTTTACCTTCCAGCATCAATTTGGTCTATTCACTTTGACAATGTCATTGTGACGGGGGGCGTTTCATTCCAGAATTGTAAGAACATTTCCAGCCTTGAATTAAAGGATGTGAAATATGGTGACCACGATGTTGCAATACCAGATAATATACGCTTTAAACAAGTTGAAAATGTATCGAAATGAACTAAATAAAAAAGTGTCAATATGTGCGATACGCATTGTCTAAACATCTTAATGCAATGTACTCTGAAGTCAGATAATTGATTATCGAATCTACTTCTACTAGGTATCGAATTCTACTTTGAAACACAAATAGTCAACAAAAGCTAAATGACTATGTTTATAAGTGGTATGTGACATTAATTGCAAAACAGTTTTGATTGATAGCAAACGAAGTTTTTTCTTTCTTTTTCATTATCTACAGCAATATAACGGACACTTTGCATGGCTTTATGTGGCTAGTTCTGACATGTAACAGGAATTAATGTGATACATGTATCATATAACATTATTGTTTTGGATTATATTATCTTGTACTGTAGTATGAAGACGGTGTAATTAATATCATGCGTTGATGATGTACCAGCATAACGACATTGGTGGTCCCTACGATCATGTATTTTGGATTTTTACATTTAGATGTAGAGTCCATCGTATTTGCTAGAGGGGGCGTCAGTAGTGAAGCACCTTTCCATAAGTAAACATGGTATTTTCTTTTGTATCTTTAGTAAAATATGGATTTGAATGAGTTTTATTGAACTTAAAAATGTTTTTAAGTAATAGTGTGAAACATGAAACTAACATTGATTTATTTGAAATGAGAATGGATATGTTGTTTTCATAGACACAAAGCATAAAAGGACACGGACAGAATAATAAGGTGTACTATTTTGTATTTGAATTGAATACGTACATGTATTTTGTTGTATTTGCACTGTAAGTTATACGTTCAAAAATAATGTAGTTCATTATAGCCGCAGAATATCTTGTCAATTGAAAAATTGATTCAAGTCTGATGTTGGTAAATATGAGTGTGATTTCGTTGAGGACAATTCCCAAAAGGTTTTATATAACATGTTTGCCATCCCCATGTATTTGACACCAATTATTTTGTATACATGTACACTTGTACATGTTCTGTAGAATTTTTACATACATTGTACCATATAGCTTTTCAATTCACTTTATTGTCACTTTGTAATATAGTTACAATTGAACATGTTTCTATAGTTTTAATATACAATATTTACATTCGCTTATTATTTTCTAAATAAAAAAGCGACGTTCATTTTGCATAACCCGTACGGCTCTGACGCGCAAAAAATGACGTCATTGTTTACTTAATAAAAGAACGTTGATTGGTCAGCTTAACGTCGTTTGACCAATGAAAACAACGTCACTTGCTAATTAACGCTGTTAAATTCGGACGGTAGCTGGACATTTTTATTAATATTTCTTTTGGAAATGTTTTGAGAAAGTTTAAACTTTTAAATTACTCAGACAAAATGTAAATATAAGCAATGATTCTTATTTTGGTGCGGTTCATGCAGATTGGACGTCCACGCGAGAGCTGGCAAATCCATAAAGCGCGCTAGCGCTTTATGGTAAATTTGCCAGCTCTCGCGTGGACGTCCAATCTGCATGAACCGCACCAAAATAAGAATCATTCCTTAAGTGTACCATAATTATAGCTTTTCACATTGTTATATATTTTATGTCATTTTGTTTTATAAGTGTTCATGGTTGTTGTACCTAAAATGTATATACTCGTATGTGTATATTTTTGTTTTTCTCAAGGTTTCGAAAGAAATTATGTCCAACGTTTGCATAGATAATGCCACGGACAGTGTGCTACGTGTAATTCTCAGATCAAACGATGTATGTCACAGCATCCTTTTGTTAGCCTGTTGTATGGTTAATGCAACCCAGCACGAGTGTTTAACAATGCATATTTCAACATTTCCTTGTGTATTTGTTTTAGGCTGATATTTTGTGTTTGTCTTTTTGATAATTGCGATATGATGACATTTGAATATGCATATCTGTAAATACATTATTATAAGTGCGTTTGTAAAATACAATATAATATAAACGTGCAAAATGTTGTATTGTATTGCATTGTTTTATTGTATTGTTGTATATTGTATTGGATTGTTTTAGTACAATGACATGTTATTTAACATTATTATGTTTAGATATGTTTCGTTCCATATAATTGTTACTAATAATCATTAACGAAACAATTGTTACTTACTGTTTTAATTAAAGTTACAATATGTTCGTGAATAAATTTTAAAATTTACTCTGGTGCTTGTATTTGAAAAGGTACTACCCGGGGTTTGTTCATTGTAATTGACGCACACATTTGCAGCTACATGAATGAAGCTGTATCACGAACTGAATGTCTTTATAGAAACATTTTGATATTTAATTCCCTCGCTGCTGATCAGGATTTTAAATATTTTCCTTTAAATGATGTTAAAGGGGTAACATATAAAAATTGATGTAATTTAAACATTAACAATATATTTAATTGCGTTTTTTTAGTACATACGGATGACACAATTAATAAGCATAGTAATTATTATGTTTAAGTCTTCATTCAAATTCGTAATTTGAAGCCGTGTCAAACTCTGCGCACGGGTTAAAAACAGCCGATCATTTGCAAATGTGTAAACAGCCGAACGGCGGTCGCGACATCCGTTGTGATGTGTAAGAAGCATACGTCCAAAGAAAGTATTTAGTTCTACACACGTTTTATTATTTTAGTTAAAACAATAAAATGATAAAGGGGTTTTCTAAACTTACTTTTATTTTGATGATATGTCTCTACCGATCCACAGCAGAAATCGCGACCGATCGTTTTATGGTCATCGCATTTGTGCAAATGAGCAGCTGTTTGCACCCCGTGCTGCAGTATTATGTTGACCACAATAATTAATATCTTGGTTTGTTGCAGTTGCATGTGTTGCTAGCAATAAAATGTGCGTTTCTGGTAATAACCTGAGCATAAAAAGTATACACTATAACTATTTAACCAGAAGAAACATGGTTAAGCTTCTAGACGGGCTGGAACCCGTGGTCATCGGTAAAACTATACTGAAAAAAACAACAATGAACGCAACATCTAATTGATAAGGGTTTTATCAGACCCATCATATCGTAACTTTAATATAAATGAAGAACTTATCAAACAAAATATTTCTTAACATTTTCCATAGACAATTTTTACATTTATTTTAATACTTGTTACTTTAAACGACCGATTCCTAGAACAGGGGTATAATTGAAAATCACCCTGGCGAAAATGAATGTGTCTTTACTCTGATTTACCCTACATGAATCACAACGGTGTCTCGTTTAAACTGCTGCAATTGGCAACGCATGTCACTCTTCACAATGTCCATCCTCAAGGTGTTGCAGCGTCTGGTGCTGTACAATACGTCAGCATACACGTTGTACAAAGCACACCCCATTTGGGCTTTATCAGGAAGAAAAATTGCGCGAACCTGTTCAGTGTGTTCTGTTTTCCGGACATCAATGTAGCCGGGCTTGACAATTACGTTGCGATGAAATAAGACCTACGTACGGTCGGCGTGGACGGATATAACCGTACCCGCAACCGGTATTCCAGTCTGTGGGCTTATGGGACAAACGTGGGTTTTTTTAACTTATTGTGGCAAATCTGAGTAGCTGGGCGCGTAAGTTCACTTCATTTTAAACTGTGCTGTAAGAATTAAGCTTTATTTTTGTGAGAACGTCAACGTCTGATATATTCCTTAATGGTACTCTAAAGGTACTTTTGACGTCACAGCGTGACAAAAACAGTACAGTGACAAATTAAGTTACCTTAGGCGCCCAGCTACTCAGATTTGCCACAAAAAGTTTAAGAAACCACGTTTTACCTACTCAACGTTACAGCCTCACCTGAATTAAACAATTCCTTCCAAATGCGAGTTTTCAATCAAAAGTGTATTTAAATACTGACAATTAAATACCAGACACATAAGACATGTCTTGATTTAAACCCCCAATGAAAGTCATTGACCGTACCAAGGCGGTAACTCAACATTTCTTGGAGAATTCCTTTAAGAAATTATCATTAAAAACGAAAATAAAAAATGAAAAATCCGAAAAACACAAACATATATGTTTTCTAAATGTCTGTTGCGTCATAATGTTGTAAGAGTTTTTGTGTCGTCCATTGTGTTAGTTTTTGTACGGGCCATTTTGTCATGGTGCCCTTAAACATGACACATCTACATTGTTTACAACATTCTTTGTTTGAACATCTCTTCAATTTATATTTGATTTGATAATTGGAAAACGGTATTTATACTAGATCCTAATACAGTCAGACAAACGTCAAAACATTGTTAAGACACTCACATTTCACGCAACTTGGGAAACCGTATACATGTAGTTTGGTACATGGCGTGGCCATGATGTGGTGTTGAACCGACACTTCTAGGATTGAAAGATAAAAAATGGTAACCAGGGTCGGTACTTGGAAGGATTTCCCGGTTTATAAATTTAACGGAATTCCCTTTACTGAGAACCTTGCTAGAGTCACAATAACGCCTAACGCTTTTGGGTAGTTCTAATTTTAGATCAATGTTTACCAAACAAATCGTTGGAACGGTAAAATGTATGGCAAAATAAATGTGCTAGTACAGTTTAATACTCACATTTCTTTGAGTGAGAAGCGAATCATTATCTAGTGTAATGAAAACTGATGAAAGGGAAAGCTCTCCGGAAGCTAGCCTGCACGAGAAAAACAGCAGCATCGGTTTTATTGAAGCCGTTTATCAGTAGTAATGAATGATGACACACCACTGACGCCCCCTAGCGCATGAGCGGAACTCCATTTTCAAATGTAAACAACATACATGTACACTCCATGATC
>Ga0224511_10002814_pt1 | contig 12036 bp, 14 predicted proteins | sample SF_May12_sed_USG_2_FD_169988 | JGI IMG/M metagenome (GOLD analysis project Ga0224511, IMG submission 169988) | Sediment microbial communities from San Francisco Bay, California, United States - SF_May12_sed_USGS_8_1 | ecosystem: Environmental > Aquatic > Marine > Sediment | place: USA... | reverse complement strand
ATACAACGTACTATACATACAGAAAACTAAACACATCACGTGATACTCTATCGTCACGTGATCCTTGCTGGAGGTAGAGATTATAGAAGCAACGCGTGACGTAATCGCTGTGAGGAGATTGTATCTAGAGGTCCTCTACCAATATTTGGTGGACAACATTAGTGGTCCTCTGTAAATGGCTTCACCTTGACCCTTGACCTTTTCCTCAGGTGAGCGACCTAGGGCCCTTTGGGCCCTCTTGTTAAACATAGAAATTCGTTGTTTTTTCTTAACATCTTTTAAATTGTTATTGTATTTTATTAAAATAATATAAAAAAAATTTGTATTTGTTAGGCATTGATGCTAGTATAAACATGGTGATGTTTAAATATCATGGGAGGCCCTTATTCCGAGTGTGTCCTAATTCCAATGACGGGGTTATCTTTGGTTAACTGTCATTATTGATAAGAAATAAAAGATAGAATGCATTTAGTTTTATGAATTACACAATTGGAGAGAACAAAATATACATGTATAGTACTTTCAATAAACTGGAAAAGTCAGCATAATTTAAAAATGTCAATAGTGCCATAGTGGTTGATTTAATTAAAAAATTCTCAGCTCACTATTTCAGTCAGAATTTCATTTTTGTTAACAGTAAATTGTAGATCTAATATCAATATGGGGAGAACAATTAAAACAAAGATAGTGCCTTAATAACTATATTTAATTACCAGTATGTGAAACCCCGTTTTTTGGTACGCAGTATTGAGGCGGTTTTACGCAAAGGGTCGGTACACAGTACGCAAAGATCGTGTTTTATCGTAGGCAGACATAAAATTATACTTTTAAAACGTGCAATTTGCATCAAGAAACACAACAATCGAGGTATATAATGCAAATAACTATATGTTTACGCATTTGCCTCGTGTTCAAATATGTATAAGCCATAATACCTAATGCTAATTAATTGTAAATATATTTTAGAAATAGTTGTATAATCGTTAATGTTAAATAATATATGAAAATTGTGTTACAGACAACAAGTTGAAGATAAGGACAAGGAACTGCATACTTTGAGAGAGGATAATGAAAAAAACAAGTACGAATAATTTTTTTTACGAAATGCAGTGTAGTATTTTGTAAATTCCATTAACAATTAAGCTGAGTATATATAAACTGCATGTGTTTCCTTTGTTACGTATTCAGGCTTTTGCAACAGAAAGTCGAAGTAGACCTAAAAGAAGCAAAACGTCAGTTGTCAGAAAGCGAGTAGGTACTTTAAACATAGAATTTACCTAAATGTTTGTATATAGATGTACATGTATGTACAATCGTTTAACGGCCACATTTTTCTTTTGTTTTGTTCATTTATTGTTTCTTCCTGTCATTTTGAATTAAGTCCAAATGTAAAATACGCACATATGTTTTTCTTTTAAATCAGGACATGTTCATTGATTTGTGTTGAATAAAACACTATTTAAATGGAAAATCTACAACAAATTATTAAAAAATTAATTTTACAATTAACAAGTCGGTTTATACTAGTTATAAATAGTCAAATTTCGATTTTTATGAAACAAAATGTACAAACATCATACCTTGGTAAGTACAATGCAAAGCTAATGTTAGAGTGATGTTTTCGCACTATATAAGTTGAAAGTCTTTGTTATTCCGATTATGATGTTGCTTGAAGCAGTAATTAGAAGTGCGTTTTTAAAGTTTCATTTACGTTCAACAATTAAAAAAAGTAATTAAAATATTTAAGTAATTTTAAGTAAGGTAATCCTAACGTTCTGAGGGATTCCTCGAGAACATAGCTTCCTATGCATAAATAACTTGTACATTATATACCCAGGTAAATGCCTGAAGGTACTTGATAAAATTAACAAAATTATATTGCATAATAGATAGTGACAACAACACGTAAGATAAATACATACCTTTTAAATAAAAACTTACAATTTAAAACAAATTGTTACAGAACCAACGTTGAAACGTTTCGCAAACTGGCGGAAGAAGCAGTGAAAAATGCCAAACAGAACGGTTCTGGAGGGAAAAGCAGGTGGGTAAATTAGGTTTTAATCAAATGACATCGTAATACTTTCGTTTCGCATAACTTTACGAATACTAGTTTATCATTCAAACTATTTTGTGTTTATTTCAGACTGTTCGAGAAAGAAATTGAAATTTTGAGAGGCGAAAATGAAACGCTTAAACAGAAATTTGATGATATGAAACGGTAGATCTATATTTTATTTATTTGTATATTTGATTTATGTCAGTTTGTTTAAAAGGCGTGTCTTGAAATTTATGTAGATGGTCGAGTTTAAGCATATTACATCTTTAAACTTCGTGAACATTTGTAGGGTTGTATTTTAAAGCTACAATGGCATTTTAAACTTCATTATACTTTATTACCAGTGGCGGTTCCATGATTTGATCCAGGGTTGGGGGTGGACTTTGTCAAGGGGCGGGGTAGAAAACCATTGAAAATGTTGACAGTTGAAGTAAAAGTATTTCTATTAAAATTAGTCTTAAAACAAGTCGCGAGCGAAGCGAGCGACAAAAAAAGAGAACATTTATCGTTTGGGGCATTAAAAAATCATAGGTCCGCGGCCGTTAGGGGGGTGGGCGCCGGGTACGCCACCTGGATCCACTAGTTATTACCATACTAGTATATTCTCTCTGTAAATGTTAATGTTTCAGTAAAAAAGAAGAATTAGACGAAAAACTAGCTGAACTACTAGAGTAAGTTAGTTTTAGTATCTAAATGCTTTTGGCATTTGTATTTTACACGAATATGAAAGATAAAACTGTTCAGTTGTTTAAAGTATTTTAATAATTTACGAAACCACAATAACATGGTGCTATGAACATCTGTTTTGCTAGAAGTTGTCACGCGGCTTTCCAGAAGTTGGACAACAAAGATAAGGAGATGAAGAAAAAAGCAGCTGAATACAAGACTCTTTTAGACAGCAAGGACGAGTAAGAGAAACGTATCATGAATGTCGTTTATGAGTAGATGGGCAACTTATATGTATAATGAAATATAATGGCATACAAGGAATAACTCTGCGTTAATTATAGAATAATAGTTCAATTCTGTGGCCATTAAACCACATTCGCTAGCCTTTTTCGGAAGTGCTAGAAATAAAACGTGGGTATGTGATTGTGTTGCTCTAATATGAAATTGTTTTTGATATATTTTGCCCGTTGTCAATTTAAGTTCTTAAAAGAAAGACCTATCATGCTTTTGACTTGTCGTTTTAATATACCAAAAGAATTAGTTAAATAAATATAACATACATGTTATGTACATACGACGAAAGTATGTGATGGTTAAGAGTTTTATTCCAAATCATTGAGAGTCTTGTTTCACATGCCCGTACCATATTTCAGAACGATTAATGCTCTACGAAGAAAGTCCCACTGAGTCGATCCAGAGGTGGACAATATGCGCCAAAAGCTGCGTGCTTGCGAGGATGAAATAACAGAGTACGGTTTATGCAATTTTCTAGCTTACAGATCGTTGATTTTGTTTGGTTTGAAGAGATCAAAAAAACTATTGAATTAATTAATCAATAATTTCTAAGAACACTTTTGCAATATTATATTCTTTAAGAAATGCCAATACTGCTGTTTTTTAATCTTTGGGTCATCCAAACCTAACCCTTTAGCCAACGGAGAAAAGAAGTTAAAAAACATAACTTGGGTAATCTAAGTAAAAGAGAAAGTCCTTAGGAAGCATAGCCTGAATGGGGAAAATAGCAGCTTTGGTTTTATCAAAGCAGTTCATAACTTGTAATGAATGATGTCACATCACTGATGCCCCCTATAAAACCTCGATGCAATCGGTTTACCAGTCGCTTAATATACTTATACACATGCATAATTCTTAAGGTCAACTTGCGAAGTACACGCCATGTAAGTCCTTTTAACGGAAAGTTTTATTAAACCTCCTATCCCAGTCTTTGTTGAAATGAACGTTTGAAAATAAAATGTCAGCGAAGGATTTAAAAAACCTATATAACCATTTACATTAAATTATATTATTATTACGTTTCTCACTCAAAGTGACTATAAAATTGTAATAGCACATTAATTTTGCAATAAATTTAAACCGTTTTCAACGCTTTATTTTGTAAACATTGATCTAAATTTAGATTGACTAGTGCGACGCTGTTTTGACTAGACTCACTCATTCTCATTTTATCTGCCAAAACCATGTCCGGGGTATATATACACATTTTTACATCTCAAATTTATATTTAGTTATTTTTTAAAGTGACTATTTGTTCAACGGGGCATATGCCTTAATTGTATCACAAAACGGTTATACTATTTGTTACACCTCAAATGGGCAATAACATTACCCAACCCCACAAAAGCAATGTCTCAACCCTTTAATCCACCAGAGCACAGTTTGGATATAAAAATGGAACAAAACTTAAGCGTTTCAAAAATCTAAATAACTGCATGCTAAAGCATAAACTTTAGGTAACATTTGCTTGTTTTGAAAAGAAATTGGTGCACAAGCAAGGACATTTCCCATTAACTATTCAAAATGAGGGGAAATCATTTTCTTGTCCATGGGACAGAAAATAGGATTACCGTTGATTGAGCGTCACGACGTCGTCAAATTATAAAAAGTTGTTAAAATAAATGACAAAAACATCGACTGATTAAACAATTTTCTACGAATATTAAAAGAGTTGGTATGTTCTTAAAGCAAATTCTTTGTAGAATATTATTATATAAACATTTCAAATATTTAAATCAAATTTATATCTGAAAATCCTTTGATAATGGCGTGCGATGACCGAAAAATATGGTGTAACGCGTTACATTGTCTTCCCGACGGTCGCCGTATCCCGCTTTTATTATTTTTAATTTTGGAAATAAAAATACGGGAAGAAGTGTAAGACTTCAACTAGATAATGGTGCGTACTGACGTCGTTTTTCAAGCGGATCTGACGTCAAAATCCGAAGTTAAACAAGACAGAAGAAAATGGCGGAAAGTGTAACACTGCATAAAAAATGAGTAAAAATTGAAAAATACAAAATGAAATCACCAAAAACATGTATTTTTCATTAATGTTTTCTTTATGTGAATATATGTACAAAATGCACATTGTCTGTACTTTCAGCTTACATTATTTTAATGTGTCTACCCCTAGAAACATTAAAAATAACTATATCATTTTGATTACTTATAAAATGTCAATGTTTGGTAAAAAATGAATACCTTTGTCGCAACTATAAGTTCTTCGAAAATTTTCTCCATGTTTCCATTGTCCGATTACAAAATTATTAATATGAAAAAAATGCACATTCATTTGACTCATAAAATGCCGAATTTCTTGATAAAGGCGTTGAAATTGACAAAAATAGGTATGCAATTCTGATTACTCGTAAAATGTCAATGTGCGCAAAATACCGACGTTTCGTAACGTCAACGCGCAATTGTAATAATAATAATAATAATAATAATAATAATAATAATAATAATAATAATAATAAAGTTTGTTCGCTCACCGCTTCAACGCCGGCTAACGTTGAACAGTAACAGAATTAAGAATACAATTACACCAAAAGCTATTTTGATAAAGAACAAATGTCACCTGGTCATTTAAGACTATTAAAATCTAAACCCCAAAGCCCACAGATAAACTTTGCATATCGCACGAGTTCCAAGAAAGTTTACTCCAAACTGTTGAACAGTGTATGCTGTAGAGTCGAGTGAACGCAATGTTGTGTACATGTCTTACTACTTCTGTGCAACAGTATTAATATTTTGTTAATTTGTATGTACATAGCTGTATGTAGCTGTAGGGTAACTGAAATGTTTGTTAAGCTACGTGTAATTATTGTACCAGCACCAGGAAAATAAGACAATTATATTTATTGAAACATATAAATTTACTAAAGGAACTCGAGTCTTTTAAATTATTATATTAGATTAAAATAATATATTTACGGACGAACGTCTTGGCGTCCAATACTAATCGAACTACGATTCAGTCTAAAAACGTGCAATTTTACGACGTTTACCGTGTAACGCTAATTTGACGACGTCGTGACGTTTAATCGTAGTGTTCATGCAACTAACATCTTTTTTAATATGTTCTCACAATATTTCTAAGAGTCAGAGATTTCACCTGACATTTCTTGACTGAGACTCATGTCTAAATTACATTTTTAGTTAAGTACTTAACAACCCAAAAATCTTAATATCAATATATTCCTGTCTGGGGCTGTAACTGGGCCTTCTCATTGTAATTATAATCGCCATTTCTTAAGCTAATTTAGGCCATTAAAATGAGAATGAGTGATCTACATGTAGCAAGGTGCGCGTTAAAGGGAATTCCGTTATATTTATAAACCGGGAAATCCTTCCTGGACCAGAGGACTTTTTTTATATTTTTCTAACGACCCAAGGAAGTTCAATAAAATTCAAAGAAGTATTCTATTGATAATGATTAACTGTGAAATACTGCTGTTCATTTTTATTTGACGTTTTGATTTTTGGAATTAAAATCAACCAAGACTGTGATAGGAGCTTTAAGATCTCAATGTTTATGCAAACAAGTGCAATTTGTTCACAAATCATCATCATACGTTAATCAGAAGTCTCATACTAGCTATTGTAGCTCATACCTGCCACCAAACATATTTAAAATTGTTTAAAAGGAAGTATTTGTTGCAAAAGGTGAACAACCGGCACTGGTTATACTTGTTTTAAAGTTTTAAGTTAAAGACAAATAAGCTCACCTTTTAGGCTAAGCAAGGTCGTTGGTGCACAACTGTCCAACAACAACCCGGACATAGCTGACGAAAATCGTCCTACAAAACTAGCAGAGAAATACTCGGAAGTGTATGACAACGAATGGACGGATGCGTTTGAAGAAATAAACAAGTCAAAAAGTGAAGCAGCCACGATTGCAGAGCTGCTACGTATGCTGGAGGTGACACACTCTTTTTATTATAATAATTAAATGCGTATAAATAAAATATTTAAAACGTTTTATTCATCACTTTTAACCTAAAATCGCGTGACAATTTTGCTTTTACAAAAATGTACCTTGTGCTATAAACAAATGTTTGTAATTGATAACAAACTGTCTTAAACTGTATATTTCTTAACTTTAAAAATATAATGATCATTTTGATTCAGACCATATATAACATATATTAATTTTCAGGACACGAACTCATTTTGCAAAAAGTTGACAACGAAGTTTTATGACAATATAAAAGCAGCCGCCTTAAGCCTATACAACATGAATGGATCACGCGTGGACAAAAACGTATGTGGCTTTTTAGTCTGCCATTATCACGACCGCTTAACTTTCGCCCTCAGTACAGTGAAGCTTTGCTTATATGGAAAGCGTTTAAGAATTCTTCAAGATTGGTTATTCATACAAAACTATTTAAGCCAATTAAGGCATTATTTTATTTAATGAATGCATCGTTTTCTATTGTTCAGTATATTTTTTATACTCTGTGTCTACAAAGCTTGGTGAGACAAAAATACGGCAACTAAAGGAGGTGCAGAAAAGTTTCGCCCCGTTTGTTGTTGACGATGTATTTCAGGTATGTACGCATGTCATTAATATAGGCATGTGCCACATTTACAATATTAACTATTCAACCTAAGAATGTTAATATTTTATTGTCATTTTGTTATGGTTTCGTAAAACTGTAATATTCAGTCATGAACAGCGTCTTTTAAACGCCCTGAAGTTTGAAATCCTCTTTAAATAATACCGTAGGCATACATGGCTGGTAAAAAGGTTCAAAAGTATGTGGAGAAGTACTACTACCGCTGTGTGGAAGTGTGCTGGCTCATGAACGTCCAGGACCCGCCCTTTGTCATCGACACCGGAACCACAGGTGGCCCCTTTAACGCGGAGAGGTATCGCATCTACACGAAGACGGGGAAAACAATGGACTATGTTGTCTGGCCTCCTCTGCTGTTGCACGAGGGTGGGGCAATGCTGGCAAAGGGCGTCGCCCAGGGGAAATAGTCATATGTGTGTGATTTTGCATAACTGTGATAACTTTGGTATTGATATTTGGTATGGATGTTTGCAGATCTGATTTTATTCATCAAAAGTTACAAATACCTTATTTTTTTTATTTTAATTTTGTTGTTTGTATGTGTTTGAAAAAATTATAATAGTTTTATGCATACTCACTTTTAGTTGAGTTTTAATAAACATATTTTGAATGCTAATGATAACTGCATCGCCGCTCTAAGACGCTTGTATTTGCAACTTGATGGTAGTTTGGCTCTACTTTCGTTACTTACAACTGAGCTATGTTTGGTTACTGGCCTTACTCTAAGGGATACCAATGATTTTGCAGAATACATGTACCGCCATTTCTCCGAGGTCAGCTGATTAAAAACCATGGATTTTCTTTACATCTCTTCATTTTTGTTTTAAAAAATACCAATGGTTGTTTCGCATGTTCTTTATTTTATTGTTCAGATCCAAAAAAAACACATAAAACAAGCAGAACTATTTTACTCAAACGTTTTATTTGAAATAAACGTTTGTGGAGTCACTGGACCGGCGTATGCCGGCAAATCACACGGATATATCAGCGCCATGCCATAAAGTTTGAGTCAAGTTTTTAAATGGTGTCAACACGTGTGGACAACACACATATGTTAAAAGCACTTAAAACTCGGCTACCTCAGTATGAAATGACGTCAATACTTGGCAATACCCAATTTTTGATGATAACTTGTCGACATCTTGTGGGAAACTGTACTTTCTATATATATTATACAGGGACTTCATTTCATGCATACAAACAATGGCTGTCATGTACATCATATAACTGAACCAGCATTTGAACATTCATGCATAGGGCTTATGTCAAGGTAAAGGTTACACATGGGGTTCAAACGTACACATGTAACTTTCTTTTTGTGTATATAATTTTGTTTAAAGGCTGTATAATGTTCTCTCTTTATCTCATACACGTCTATTATGGCAAGAGGTATATATTGACAAAAGTACATTAATATTGCAAGAAAATTAAGAGGTATGTCTTTTTATTTATATGTCGGGGCAATTTGTCTCGTTGTGTGACACCTCTGGTTTGTATGCGTGCATACTGCCTGCGATGTTAGAATGATTACGTACAGCGCTGTAGTTTAAATGTTGTTGTTGTTGTTGTCATAAAAGACTTTGTTTATGAAATATTACCATAACTGTACAATAAGCCTCGTTCACACTGTCCCGGATTTCAGTCCCGGCGTCGCTACGGTGTGGACATCGGGACCCACCGGGACCACACCGTAGCGACGCCGGCAAGCACCGCATTGAATCGGGATTAATCGTGTTGAACCGGCGTTCACCGGGATGTGGCCCCGGTGGTTTCATTTTTTTTTAAATCGCCGGGACTCACCGGGACGTACCGGGCTGCGAAACAACACCGGCTTATTCCGGTGCTTCACCATAGCTCTTCCGGAATGAACCGTATCTCTACCGTAAGACCACCGGGCGAAACCGTAGCAAACCGGCATGAGCTGTGTCCACGGTGGATATACAGTGACTCCCGGCTTGGCCACGGTGTGTCACGGAAGAGAGCCAGCGTAGCCCCCACTCTTGCCAGTCGAACGGTGGATCCGATGAATACCGGTAAAGTAACGGTGGAGTTACGGTATAAATACGGTAGAACCCGGTGTGCGCCGATTCAACAACAGAAACAGTATTTAAACCATGTTTGTTATTTTTAATGCAGGTTATTTGAATTATTCTCAATAATTTCTTTATACGCCTAAGGAGGGTATAGGAAGGTAACGTTTCGTTGATTACGCCATTACTTATCTTCTTTACCACTCTTATTGCTGCTCGTTTTTGCCTTGGTATGTAACTCGAGTTCTGTACTTTGCAAATGACATATCTGTCATATGTTCCACGGAAATTTCATTGATATTCATATGCTACCGTGTAACACCGAGGATTTGCCGATTTGGCGTATCGGGACGTAGCGAGACACCACGTAGCACCTCCCGGGCTACACCGGGAATGTACCGTCGCAAACCGTAGCATAACCGGGAAAGACCGTGATCACTTTTGCCAAAAACCGGGGCGCACCGGGCCGAACACAGGGACAGTGTGAACGAGACTATATGTGTTGTGTGTATTTTAATTAGTTTCAATTGTCTGACAACAACAGTCTAATCAATGATTAAATGTCAGTAAAATCCGCAAACCAAGTACGAGCTCAACAAAATAGATTTATTTGTGTTAACCATAGTATATGGGAGTTGACATTTGTATCAATGCAGAAAACCCGACAAAATCACCTTTTGGCGGGTTTTCGCGTGGCGACCTTTCGCGTTTTCGCCCCGAAAACACGTTTATACAACATGGCACAAATCAGCCACCATAATGCCTGCCTATTGCACACGTTTAAAAGTTTACAACAATCAATTTAACTCGGAAAAAATTAAACATACAAAATGTTGGTCACATAGTCGGGCAGTCTGGGACAAAGAACGTATGTATAATTGCTGGCCTGCCGTGTCTTAAATATTGTATGAGAATGGCGTTCCCGTTGTTTTGATATTAGTTCGATATGACACATGCATTATGAAAGTTATTTTTATGGTTGATCCTCACAAACACAGTTTTTATCTTCATTGGCATAACTATGCATTTTCGACGACATGGCGACATTCTCTCATTTAATTGTTTTTAATATTGGGTTTACATTTCCCTTAAAGATAGGTTTTACAATTTTAACAAACAGACACGAACGCGTGTGTGCGGCACGCACGCGCGTACGAACGCCCGCAACCACGCATGTAGACAACATGTTGTAATTAATAGATGTCCTTTTAAAATACGTTTAAAGCGTTTAAAATTGGCAAAATAATATAAATTAACACGATTTGAATATAAATCAAGATGTATGTAAATAGGTTTTGGAAATTTGTTCTGAAAAAGAACAATTTTATGAAAAAACACGGTAAACAAACCAACAAATTTGACTTTCTGCTGTTGTTTGTTCTTTATACGATGCTTTTACGCGTATATGCCTTTTGTTTTTCCATTTGCTTTATACTAGTATTTTGATAAGATTTAAAAAAGGACAATACAGATACATGTTTCACTTTTATCCGTACAGTTACATAAGTAAATGTTATTATAATTATATTCACCTGATGAGGGAGAGCTAGAAAATGACCTGTGCTAGTGAACTAGAAGATGACATGTGCTACGCAGGATATCACACAGTGCAACATTGTACAGGGTACTTGTACTATCTTTGCATTGAGTTATCCACCCCTATCACAGCGATATGAAGCGTAAAACGAAAGGACGGGAACCATACCTGGTACTATCTGCGACTGGATAACGCGAGAAAGAGTTGGTTGGTCCCCGGCTATACTCGCGATTTGTCCGCTTATATACTTGTATAACCTGTCACTTTTGCTGTGCCTTGTTCAAGGGAAAAAGGAACTATTTACTGAACTGTCGGTGTAATTTCAACGTTTGGTCTTTCTAGCGTTAAATCGGGAAATATAGAAGGTAGGACCTTTTTAATAGAAAATAAGTCGTATTATTACATTATTTATTTAATTCTTTTATTTATTTATTTTTTATTTATTTATTTATTTATTTATTTTATGTTATTTATTATTTTTTAATAATAATTATAATAATATCAATAGTAATAATAATATAAATATATATTATAAAATATTTATTATTATTATTATTATTATTATTATTATTATTATTATTATTATTATTATTATTATTCTTATTATTATTATTATACTGGTTGATTGTGCCAGATACAGTTATCGTTAAAAATATTTCTTCGATTTTTTTTATGGAATCCATTATTAAAACAATGCACAAATTAATGTGTATGATTAGTCTGACACTTTGTTTTCAGTTCACCTCAACCAGAATTTTAAATTTTTAATGTTTGCATTTTTATAACAAAAAAATTAGTGATGTAAAAACTATATACATATTAATATCCTAAATAATTTGTGCTCTTTACATAATTTTATTCAGTTAC
>Ga0224511_10002813_pt1 | contig 12036 bp, 7 predicted proteins | sample SF_May12_sed_USG_2_FD_169988 | JGI IMG/M metagenome (GOLD analysis project Ga0224511, IMG submission 169988) | Sediment microbial communities from San Francisco Bay, California, United States - SF_May12_sed_USGS_8_1 | ecosystem: Environmental > Aquatic > Marine > Sediment | place: USA... | reverse complement strand
TTTGATTTTACAAAATGGCTACCCAGAGCGTGAATGTGAGCTTAGACGACATCGACTTGAGCCGTTTAAGAGTAAGTCATTCACCGTGCAGTGTTCAAAATTATCACATTCAGTCAGCAATACTCTTATTGTTATATCTTGTACAAAATGTCGTTCCCTGTTATCCCGAAACATATCTGTTCACAAGTCTGGAAAACTCATTTCCTGAATCAAAACAAAGAAGCTAATGTCAGAAAATGTGGGTGGGGAAAGGAGTGCTCAAGAATTATTCACTGATGTAGTAACAGGGTGTGCAAGCCCTATCTTTTGTGATAGTTGTAAAGTAAAATGTCAAGTTTATATAAATTGGACAAGATCTGTCTTTTAGAAAGTCACGGTGTTGTGACAGTGACCTCATTTGCACTGAATGACCGGAAGCCAATATCCATACAAATACAAGTTTCTTTGTTATTAATTTGTTTGGAGCTTACAAACCCAGATTTTTAAAGCCACTTCAAAGATGTTTTGAACAGTTATTAATTCTTCAACCGTAAATGAAAATCTTCATTAATATTTAAGGTCCATAAAAAAGTCACGTTTCAACAGTACTTTAGTCCAATCATATAGGCAGTTAGGGCACATACATTTATGTGATGCTTATTAATAAGACTACCTTCACCTGGCGATATTTGTTCTCCCTGTTAATCAGACTCGAAAGCGCAGATTGTAAAATTGGCAGTCTGTCACAGGGAGTTTAAGGCAACTATTACATTTATGCGTAGCGTTTGCGTTATCATGATGGATGGCCATTCATTAAAAATCGCTCAACAAAGAAATTGTTGTGTCTATTACATGTACGCGTTTCCTTTGCGTTCACTCAAGGGTGTCCGTTTGGTTTTGCACAGTAAGCGATTTTTACGGATGACGAACAGTCAAAGATTGCTAAAAAGCGAAAGAACATTACATTCTAATTGACTTATAGTTAGAAAGCACTCCTATTAATGACCCTACTCTTTCACAGCAGAAACATTTGACAGTCGTAAAAATATGTGTAATTTTGTGGCAGTCGAAATAAATTAATAAGAGTTACACTAGTTTATGTGTTCTATTGATTAACACATGATTCTATCATATTTGATTAGAATTATACTAGACAGCAAAGAATTCTACGAAATTCATTTTTACATGTTAATCTATGAGGCCAGAGGACTTTTAATGCATCTGCTATCAGCCACATAACTTGTTTGATGATTTCAGTCTCAGACTACATGTAGTTATTTTCTACTGGAAACTAGAGACTCATGACAAATCACGAGTCACCAATCTTTGTTATAAATATAACTGTTGATTGAATATTATTAATAAATGCCATAAGGAATTTGATAGCTTTGACTTCATGTCCTCAACTCAGAATTGTTTGGCTCATGATGGAAGAACATGTAAGGAGAGAGCCATAACACATTGATATTACATTGAGGTCACAGTAGCTTACAGACTTTTTATGAAAACATTTACCTATATCCAATGGAACAGGTGACAATAACACATTGAAATTAGTAGCTCACAGTAACTTACAATTACAGACTTTTTATGAAAACATTTACCTATATCCAATGGAACAGGTGACAATTTGGTCAAATTTAAAATTAGAAAAAAGAAAACATGGTTACTGTGATTATTGGGTATCACAATAACAAAACGTCCTTCAGGGTAAAGAATAGTGAGGACAAACAGCAAAATGGTGCACTAATGTTAACTTGGTGTCTGCCTTAAGCCTTCGTGAATAAAAACTTGCAGACAATTCCAACCTTTCTGATAACTTGAAGACGTTTGCCTCAGACATACAAATATTAGGTTATTAAAATCATAAAAATAAAACAACTGTCAGACCACTTTGAAATCTATCAGGCATGTCAGTATGTCTGACAAAGTTTAGTTGTGTCTGTCCTTGCAAGGTAGTGTAAGTGTCCCATAATAATATCATTTATAGATGCTCAAACGTATATTAAGTTGTGAATGCATCTTTCATGGCCTTGACTTGTTTTCCTGGTTTTTTCAGAGGTACTAGTATTCAGAGAATTAGTTATTTTAATTGCACATTAAAAGTGATTTTGCTAAAATATATTTAGGATTTGGATTGCCACAAAATCCATAAAAATTAGTGTTCCAACGGTGATAAATTAAAAATGCTTTTTTTTTCAGGACAGTAAAAAAAGTTGACATGTATCCTCTGACCTATGCTCTCATTTTTCATCATATTTCAGGACCCAGCAGGCATATTTGATCTGATCGAGGTTGTTGGCAATGGCACATATGGACAAGTCTACAAGGTAAGCTGTCTTATATATGCTTTACAGTGAAATACATTCCACTGTTTTTCCATGTTTTTCAATTATAAATCTGTGTTAAGTCTTAAAATAGTCAACATTTATGAGTTGTGCCAGCCTTATGTAGTCAGTACTGACAGTATACAGAGTACTCCACAGTTGTCTAACCATAATTATTCTCTGCAATGAAAAGTATTCTTGTTTTGCTGTTTCCTCTATGATGGTGATGTTTGTTTTTCTCTTGGCTTGTTATAAAACAACAACAATATAATGTGTTTAACCTGTTTACAAAATAAGAAGATTAAAAAAGATGACAATGGTATGGTGTTATTGTTTTGTGCCTAAATGTTTCTGCCTTTTCAGGCTAAAAGAAATTGTAAAAAAGTGTTCCACTTCGGTGCAGGATGATGTGCAATTTTCTCTCACAATCATAGACCATTATGTGATTTCTCATAAAACAAATTGCTATTTTACACAAAGATGCAGCAAATACCCTCTGACAACTACATTTGTATATACAGAATTATTATCAGATATATCATACTTCAATGTACAATGACAGCCACACTGTATTTTGCTTAAATTTATAGCAATGGATTTTGGACAACTATTGGACTAGATTTAATGTTCCCTTGTTTTTGATTGAGCCTAAAGCGTATTATGTAGCGCAGTTTTATTATATTTCCTTGCAGTTGTACAGGTTTTTGTAAACTTCCTCATTGTGGTATATGGGTGTATTCATTGTACTTGAAATGCAATTGAAAAGGCAGTTACTAAACTTACAATTATCTACAATAATGCCCCTTTCTTTTCTTGCTGTTTGTTCTCATTTATTAATGGTTTGCAGAAGGTTGCCTTTGTCAAGTATGTCAAAGGAATACAGATTATTTAGAAAACAAGTCCTTTTCCATTTTTAAAATGTAAAGTATTTCTATTTCTGTCAGGGAAGTCACACTTAGTGAAATAACCTGCAGCTGCAAGTACTAGATCTGAAATATTTTCGAAAAAGTTTTCCTCACATATGTTTCATGTGAGGAAGCAGTCAGTTGCTTGTGACGTTAAGAGTGGTTTGGTGGACTGACCTCTGTGATATGGCCTAATAAATGTTGAATACAAAGTAAAAAATTAAATACCATGAAATAAAGCTACAGGCAAACTTCTACAATCATGTTGTCAAAGTGTTCTACATCCTGATGGTTCTATTATTATGCCACCAAAATAAATCAGCTTGCTACTATGAAAGAGATCAACATCTATACTTAGGTGTTTTGTACTCAAATGTTATCATGGTGGTGAATCAAAGCCGTGCACAATCATCCACTAAGGTAAACAAAGAGCTGCCATCTTGGAAAGTTTGAAGTATTTCTTTTCCATATTTCTTGTTATTAAAAAAAAGAAGACTAAGTTTGGAAAACTACCACATGAATTCCAGGATGGTGGCTCTTTATTTACGTTTGAGATGTGTATCATGGTTTGGCAAAGTTTTGATTCTTCACCCTGATTGAACACCATGACAATTGACATATCAACAATCCCTTTGTCGCACCATCTGAAATGATGTTTGGTCTGACAGAAGGTGAAAAATAGCGCAACATCGTAACGCCCAACATCATCAGAAGAGTCAGAAGACTGAATCTTGTGTGTATCACTCGCTACATGCACATGCAATATTTGACATAGCATGCTTTCCCGCACTTGTCGGAGCATCAGATGTCATTTCTAGCTTTCTAACAATAGGTTTATTTTTTCGGGTAGCACCATAGAGTCCTGTCATTTGGCAACCATTAACTTTATAGGAAGTCCACAGTTCTGTTTTTTAATTCCGCAATTTTCAATATTCTGACAATTCTATGGACCGATCCGCAACTGTCAATCATGATCATTCATAACAGTACATGGTCAATTTCAATCCAATAGATTGGGTGGAGCTTGAAATTTTGCAAAACAGTGCATTTAAAGGCAACCACACGAAGATAAACTGTTGTTTGTTTGCTGCTATTAAAGACATTAATTAGCATCTCTAATCTGTTGCCTAATACACATATGTTTATCCTAATGGACTCTTCTATTCTAGTTAGCCAAATGAAGGCTGGTCATGTAAAATCATTATTCTATAAAGCATGTTGTTACAGATCTAAAGTGTTTAACATGTTGATTCAACTGTTCCAGGGTAGCCACACAAAGACCGGTCAGCTGGCGGCCATTAAAGTCATGAACGTGACTGAGGAAGAGGAGGAGGAAATCAAGCTAGAAATTAATGTCCTCAAGAAGGTAACATAACTTGGTTCTCTTGTGATTAATGTTCTCAAGAAGGTAACATAACTTGGTTCTCTTGTGATTAATGTCCTCAAGAAGGTAACATAACTTGGTTCTCTTGTGATTAATGTCCTCAAGAAGGTAACATAACTTGGTTCTCTTGTGATTAATGTCCTCAAGAAGGTAACATAACTTGGTTCTCTTGTGATTAATGTTCTCAAGAAGGTAACATAACTTGGTTGAGGGGGTGGGGATTGGTTTTGTTTAGCGACGCACTCATGCTGTGCCCATTCGTGGTCGGGGCATACAAAAATGTAGTTTCTATTAGTGGCCCATAGTGCAAGAGACTGGAGCGCCCACCACACATGACAAACCAGGTTCTTTAACGTGCCAAGTGTAAAGCACTGATACACATAGCTTTTTTCCTGGGAAGAACCAGTACATATCTCCTTTTAGTAATTTTAGTTGGAGTGAGTGAGGAGCGAACTCGCAATCCCTGGGTCGGCAGTTGAGTGTTTAACCACTGAGCCAAATCCCCTCGCTTGGTTCTCTTGTGCATGGTCTTTTTTATATCCCATATATTGGGTGTGACAAATTTCCTCCTTGATGACTGCTACTAGACGAAGCACTCAGTCTGGTTCATTTGCTCCTAAGTGCCCTCGCGTCTGGTATATGTGAGGAAGGAGTCTGTCATGTTGGGAGTAAATGGGCTAGTACTGGTGCACCCAGGAATGCTAGATAGGTCGACTTTTACCGCATTAAATTCTGTTTGTTTCCCACTTTCTTTTGAGTATTCACACCACAAGTATATGAAATTAAGTCGTTTTGATGCCTTCAACTTAGTTTAATTCCTTCTCTGTTACAGTACTCTCACCACAGAAATATAGCCACATACTATGGTGCCTTCATCAAGAAAAGTCCAGCAGGAAAAGATGACCAACTATGGGTAAACAAATTTAGTTGAAATTCTTCAATTTTGTGGTATTCAGGATAAATGACCCTTTAAGATGAGGTTGAAACTATTTTGAAGCCACTTTGAGCTAGCTAGGAATTTATATGTGCCTGAGGTTGAAGGACTTAAATAATATTGAAAGTATTTGTTTGTAATTGTCCAAGGTCATGCACGAACATGTATGATTGATTATGAGTTGGCTATTAATACAAGTCATTGTCATAGGACAGACTTCTATTCATGTGATATGGATGAATGTGAATACAATGGTATTGTTTTCTAAACTGTGTTAGAATGCAAACATGCAGAAAACATTTGTATGTGATCGGCTTTTGTCATTTAGTGGTGACAGTTTGCCCCGATCACCCCTGAATCTCTTCAACATATAAAAATGCGATCCAAATTGTGTGTTTCATAGAAATAAATATACATAATAAACCTTTTATTACTTTATTGACAGCTTGCCACGATCACCCCTAAATCTCTGCGTTTCATAGAAATAAAATATGTAGGGGCATACATAATAAATATACTACAAGTAATTATATTTCTTTATTAACTGACAACAGGTTTGGTGGTTTACATGAGTGATTTTTTAATTTCCAAAATTTCACACTGTAAAGGGAGACAGAACTAACTGTTTCACGTGTTGTATCCAAGATGCAGTTCAAGTCCAACAGCTCTAAACAATCATTATAATTCAAGAAGATACACAGTCACATACTGACAAACACTGCCATTAAACTGATAATAGACAGGATTCCTGTAATCTGGTATGTATCCAAGATACAACCAAATATACGACAATCAACAGACAACAAATGAACCATGTAATTCAAGAAGATAAGTGCTGCTACTGAAGAGAGCTTGTCTAATTTCTGTGTGTATCTTGTATGTATGTATGTATGTATGATGGAGTAGTGACGTGTTTGTGGTATGTTTCAGCTGGTAATGGAGTACTGTGGTGCCGGCTCAGTCACAGACCTCGTGAAAGGTGGGTCACTTTCATACTGGTCTTGTCTGAATGTTACTCAATGAGATTCTCAGTTTTTATGCACCATGCCTCATCCACTTGTTTGTGTGTGATGGGGGTGCATATGGATTTGTCCTTGAACCTTCGTCCGTCATTCTGTCCAGAGACCTAAGTTTGTGCTACCTGAGACCTTTGATGCCTCACAATTCAAGGTCAAGGTCACCATTGGGGTCAAAAGACAATTCTGTGTTCAGTGTGAATATGTGGAGGCATCCCGGATCTATGGACACATTTTATGTTCCTCTTAGTGTTTGTCTTCTGTGAATTTTGTTGATGCTAGGCTGAAAGTATATTTACATGCAACTTGTGCTAAGGTTGTTGCAGGTTGCCTTCTACAAAATTGAGCGAGTCAAACCCCAGACCGCTTATTGGTCAATTCAAACCAGCATCAATATGTTACTGTTAATTTGTTTATCTTAAACTATTAATTATTATATTTGATGCTCATCTAATTATACATGCCATTCATAACCATGTTTCAATATTTGTGTTTTAGCCACAAAGGGAAACTGTTTAAAGGAAGAATGGATTGCCTATATTGCCAGAGAAATTCTTCGGGTATGGTGGCCTTTACACCCTTTTCTTGTGCTTATTGGTATACTTAATTTAGCAGAAAAAATATATAGTCATGTTTAAATCAGTAAACATTGGCAAACAGTTGTCTCTAAAATGTTTGCATTAAAAAGTGTTATTTTGTAAACTTACCTGTGTAAAAATTAGACTTAGCCTTTTGTTCTTAATTATTGATTTAAATTTTTTTACCTTAAATATTTTTCTATAATGGAGATGATAGTTTTGATTTCAGGGCTTGAAAATCAGAACTAATTTCATTTGTTGCAAATTGAACTGCACAAACATATTAATTTTACAATGTAAGTCATGCATATGCACATGTTTCTTTACTGCATTCTTGCCATTTTAGGGCCTGGCCCATCTTCACCAAAATCGTGTCATCCATCGAGACATCAAAGGCCAAAACGTGCTCCTTACAGACAACGCAGAAGTCAAACTGGGTACCACTGTTCATTAAGACATTTAACTGTTGGGGCATACAATCTCATAGGGCATTCATTTTTATAGATTTGTTATGAAAGCAGTGAGGCAAGACTGTCATTTTGTGAATTCAAAAATTAAGTGATTAACATTTTATTTTGGTCTCTTTTTATGGAAAATGATTGAATTGCCTTTGGTATATATAGCTGTAAGCTACCTCATAATAATATAATGCATCTCAAAATGTGTTGATGCACCATTTATAACAGTGCACAGTATGTGTATTAAAAACCTTTCAGGCTATTGTGAATTACAAACACTTTTGTAAGGTCATGCAGTACTACAGTGAAAAATAAATTTTAAATAAAAAAGAAGCTTTTTTGCTTTGAATACCTTTTGCACATTATGTTGTTATTCCAAGTTGAATGTTTAAGTACAACCACTCATTATCATCATCTTTTTAATAAAAAAGCATGATTGATTTTCTTTAAAATTAAAGAATCTATTTCATTGTTAATTGAGTTTCCATAATAAAAACTTTATTTTCAAACAGTATAAATTCTACTGTTGTTCACCTGTTTTTTCCCTTGTGTTGCCAGTTGATTTCGGAGTCAGTGCTCAGCTGGATAAAACCATCGGCAGAAGAAACACCTTCATAGGAACACCTTACTGGTAAGTGGGCCGGAAATATTCCTGTCATCTTATAAACGTGTTGAGTGTTTTATTTAACCATAACTGCTTGGGCACTGGCATTGAAAAAAGAAGGAAGCTTACCATAGGTTTTGACCTGTAATATTCCAGGCTTACCCATGAATAGTGTAGGTGGGAATGATAACTAAGTGTTGTGTATGTTTTATCGTTTAATGGCATCTTGAATAGCATAACAAAAACATGTATATATAATGACGTAATAACGTAAAGCGGCGACGTCGCGCCAAAATTCCTAACAAATAGTTTCTTAAAAATAACATAATGTGTTTTAATCTTTTATTGATATTGTTGAAATAAAATGGCAGCAACCACTAGTTTTGAGCTTAATAATGAAATGCCTGTTGTGTACTTAAACCTCAGTTACTTTGCTGCTCGGAAAGCTTAGAATTGCGCGGGTCTGTGAATTCCAGAGCTGCTGTGAGGATTAAAATGACAAAAAAACTCCATAACTTAACTATCTGATGTAACTGGTTGTGATTTTTCAGGATGGCGCCAGAAGTGATAGCCTGTGATGAAAACCCTGATGCCACTTACGACAATCGGGTAAGTTCTGTGATGTTCTTGCTCAAATAAGTGCTTATGCTTATAACTTCAAATACAAGGCGTATCAAGACACCCTTTAGTGGAAGTTGAAGTATAAATTGACATTTAAAGATTAAAGGCACATGATACCAACAAGACATACAGTGTTTTACATTTTGAGCATCCAGTTAGCACTATAAAGTTATAATGAATTTCAAATATCAATAAAATAATGGTTTGTGTCTTTATTTTTCATTCTTTGTTTTCAGAGTGATCTCTGGTCACTAGGAATTTCTGCTATAGAAATGGCAGAAGGAAAACCACGTAAGATTTTCACATTTCCTATTCAATGCGTGCTCTTATTTCATAATGTGAATTCCTAGAATCAGTCTTCTCAATTGATAGGTTGTTAAAAATGCAATAAAAAGATACCAACATCTTTATAATGAGTACATAACTGGGGTTTGTTGGGTTAATGTTGATTAATTATAGGAAAGCTTACATTCAAAAGATTATTTTACATTGATTCTCTTAGTAAAACTCAGTTGTTGCAAGTTACATAACAGATGGTTACATCTAAAATGTTAAGCTTTCACCATTTTTGCCTAGAATCAGTTTTCCTTGATAAAGATCTGCCAAGTTGTACAGTATGTATAGTATGTGATATGTGTTTCAGCCCTCTGTGATATGCACCCCATGAGGGCCCTGTTCCTCATACCCCGCAACCCACCACCCAGACTCAAGTCATCCAAATGGTGAGTTTACACATAACAATCACCTACCAAGGGCTCACTGAAATACTGTTCAAAATGTTTGGCTTATGTGAGCATTTGCAGAATGATTTTAGCTCTCAGAACCCACCACATAGACTCAAGTCGTCAAAATGGTAGGGTCACACTTATTTTGAGACATTTAGTGCTTTAGCAAAATTGTAACTTTTTGCACTGTTTCCATTTGTGGCAACCCAACTATTGGACTGAAGTCATTAATATGGTGAGCCCTTGCATTACTGTAATGGCTAAATCCAAGAAGGATGAGACTGTAAATCTCTTCTTTGATGAAAAAACCCCACAACAGAAGCCAAACGTATAAGTAGGCAGACTAGTTATAGTTGGTTTGTTTGGTTGGCACAACATTTTGAACAGAAACATAGCGTTGAAATTCTTTTTCTTGACCATGGTACATAGCTTCATATCAACATTTTGGGAAATTTACCTGTAACTTTGACTTGATAAAATCATTCCTTATGACAGAATGATAAAGAAGGTAAACTAGTTTAAATAGTAAACAATTAAGTGCCATTGCCAGGTCGTCACGGTTCCACAATTTCGTGGAGACGTGCCTACTGAAGGACTACACCCAGCGGCCCAACACGGAGCAGCTCCTGAAGCACCCGTTCATCCGCGACCAGCCCACCGAGCGACAGGTCCGCATTCAGCTCAAGGACCACATAGACAGGCACAAGAAGAACAAGAGAAGTATGTTCTCTGTACTGTCGTAATGCTGCAACTTGTAATTGACAAATTAATAACCCATTTATCAGACCATCTCAAATGATGTTTTGTCCGAAAAAGGGCGGGAGTTTACATAATCTCATAATGCATTATGTCATTTGGGCCAATCAGAATGCTGAATCGTTTGCATATTTCTTATATATCTTATATATCATATTTCTGGCTATGCAACGTTTGATGTAACATTCTTTCCCATATTTTTTGGAGCATCAGATGTCATTTCAAGCGTTCTGTTAAATTGTTTTACTAACAAACTTCGTAATTTTTTAGGGGGTGGGAGGTGGGGTGCACAAAAAGCCATGTTAGGAAAGAAAAACCCTAGAATAACCATAATATTTGAAGAATTTTTTCTTGGGAAGACATGTGTAAAATGGTATCTGCCTGAGGACGGGAAAAAATAACCTAGTTTCATCATATATCATGTTAAACTTGTCTGATGCTGAACCATATGTGATATGTATACGATGTAAACGTTGTGTGTTGTAGCGGAGGACCATGACACGGAGTACGAGTACGAAGGCAGTGATAACGAGGAGGAGGAGGAGAAACCAGGGGAACCCAGGTACGGGATGTGTGGTCCAGGGTTTACATTGTTACAGTGGCCCCATATGGTCTGCTGGATAGTCGTGCCTTGTCTGTATAGAACACACAGTACTTGAATCTTCTGAAAAGCTTGCTGTTTTAATAGATATATAAATGTATAATAAATAATTTTGTTTTAGGGTTTTGTGCTTTAATGTGGGGGTACAGATCTTTTAAATGTAATAATCTTAAGTATAATCAAGCAGCTAAATGAAAACCAACATTTTTCTTCATATCTTGATATTTTGAAGCCAAGTTGGTAGAGCATCAGACTTGTGATCGGAGGGTCGTGTGTTTGAACCCCACTGGGGACGACAAACATTCTCCATGATTATTGATGCTAGACAAAGCGATTATTGAGTCTGGTTCAGTTGTCCCTCACAGCTTGCATATGAAAGGAAGCAGTTAGTCACTTGAGGGGTTGAAATACCAGTATTGGTGCTGGTTTGTTGACTGACCGCAGTGATATGAACCATGATCAGAGTTGAAAACCAGCGTTAATATTTTTTTTCCAGCTCCATTCTCCAGATCGGGCCGGGTGAGTCGACCCTGCGACGTAACTTCCAGCGTATTCAGGAGCGCGAGTCCAAGTCCCACTATGCCGTGCCCAATGCCAACCCCCGCCCTGTACCCGCCAAGCAGCCCCAGGGGGGTGGGGGGCCTCCCCGGGGCCAGGGACATCAAGGTAGAACTTCAGTAGAGACTGAAAAATAGCTTCAAAGTTAGCCTTTCTGTAAAAGCACGTAATATTGAGTTTTAATTCATGTTATTGCATTGATTTACATTAGATATAGCATAAACATATTTCCATATCACTAAATGGAAGTCAGCATAAACTATGGGAATTAATTGTTTAGCATTGAATTATTGAAAGAGGTTGATTTTTGTTAAGCTTTCATTCTTTTGATAAAAAAATCTATTAATAACATTATTTTTACATTAAATACCTTTCAAGGTCACGGGGAACGTAACCACGGGAACCACCATGGCGGTCACCATCATCACCAGGGACAACAGAGGCCGTCGTCAGGGGCTCAGAGACCCGTGTCCAGTCAGTTCCAGGTCAGTTTCATTAATTGAAGATCTGCTAAAACATCATCTTTTGGTGGGTTCACACTGTGGAGGGAAAATGGCAGTAGAAATAATTTCATGACAGAATTACTCCAC
>Ga0224511_10002812_pt1 | contig 12038 bp, 3 predicted proteins | sample SF_May12_sed_USG_2_FD_169988 | JGI IMG/M metagenome (GOLD analysis project Ga0224511, IMG submission 169988) | Sediment microbial communities from San Francisco Bay, California, United States - SF_May12_sed_USGS_8_1 | ecosystem: Environmental > Aquatic > Marine > Sediment | place: USA... | reverse complement strand
TTCACTCGTGATCATAGAAAATCATATTTTCACTCGTGGCTACGCCACTCGTGAAAATATTGCTTTCTACGATCACTCGTGAAATAAATTTCTATCTTACACCAACATTCAACAAATATCCTCTATGCATTTCAAAATGCAAAGTTGTTGGATTTATATCAACCAATAAGCGGAATATACTACTAGAAAATAAACAAATTTAACAATAAGTGTCAGGATAACTTTATACTGTGTGTGCTTGTTTGTGGCTAATTCCTGCCAACAGTCAATAGCATGCAGCTTGTATTGTTCTTGAATACCCTACACATATGATCGTCATAATGATTCATCGTTGCTATTTAAAATAATATCATATTTTAAAGCAAATACTATGATTGAAATGTGCAGTTGTCTCGCAGAACACATAATACACCATAATAACGTGAAAAATGAAAATAAAATAAGGACTTCAAACAGGTTTTCTCGTTAAATGTAAACAGATCTATCTAGTTTGCATTGATTTTGCCACTGGACATAACATAAAGTCATCAGTGTGTTTGTCGTTGAACCGTAAGAATCCTTTTTCTTTCATGCTTAATGAATAAATATAAGGATTTACAGTAGAAAGATAACCAGTGAAATTTAAAAAGTTATCTTTCTACTGCAGCTTAAATTATGTCGGTGTCACTATGACGCTGACGTTGTTTTCTACCCGGCACACTTCAATAAACACAACGTAACGTTTATAAAGCTGGGAACAAACGACGTCAATATAATGACGTCATGGTATGACCACTCGTGAAATAAATTTCTTACACCAACATTCAACAAATGTCCTCTATACACACTTAACTCGTTGCTGTATATACAAGTTATTCGAATAAATGCACCATTGAATGTTCTGCAAGGGAACACATGGTTAAACAATATATTTCAATCAATCTGAGAAAAGGGAAATCCCGAAGAGAGTTTGCATGGGGAAAATTATCAGCCTTGGTTTTTTGAAGCTGTACATCAATGATAATGAAAAACAACACACCAAGGACGCGCCGTAGCGCATGAGCGGAACCCTATTTTCAGACCCAATCAACAATGCAACAGAACAACAGAAGTATTATTTAAATACAACACGACTGTTATCTTTAGAAAGTAAAATGAGACAGGGCAATGTCAATGAAATGCATGATATATCAATTTAGATGAACGCCTTATGACTTACACAAAGGTTCTCCTCTGCATAGAATATCAAGCTGCAAAGTTTAGGTTGACAAATATGGCCCTTAGTAAGTTATGAAAATATAATAATGTGTCTTTGTGTAGATACATTGTCTATTTAAGATTATGGTCATTCCGGAATTGAAAAACAAGAATTAATAGAACCGGAAGAATAGAAAAAACAGGCATGCATGTGCTAAAATAGGGTGACATTTGATCAGAGAGTATTGTCTTCTGTTCCAAACCACACACATATTAAACGTATTTAAAATGGTGTATGAATAGTTTGCAGAGGTTTTCTATCGATGATGAATTTAACTGACTAGCACAATGTGTATCCTTCTACATACTATGTATTTGATCTCTTATTGTCATGAAAAACATGACTTTGAAAAAATGAGACCGACTTTTATTTCGCAATGTAAAACCTGCGTACGTGTTCATCAATAGCGGAGGAAAGACATTACAGATATATTAGAAAATGGCGAAATTCTTTTTTGTATTGGTGTTATAAAACCTGACCATGTCTGCTGTTTCTGCTAGATAATTTCTTTAAACGTCTTGTGAATGTTTTTGAGCTATATTGAATATATGGATGGTTCGTTTTCTTTTATGCTGCTCTTTTGCCAAACCAAAATTGTCTTTAGGTTGCCTTACAAAGCCAATACGATGTTCACCACTTGTTTTTTTCTACTTTAAATCAACATGACATCAAACTTTGACGCCATCGTATATCTGGAATGTTATGACTACGTATAGGTGACTTTTTTAAAACTTAAAGCCAAACAATCACAATTCGATCTTTTGATAAAGTATAATATAATAATAATATAATAAATCTAATCATATATTTATTTTAAGAAATAAATTCTGTTAAGGGTAAATATTAACGGTAGGATCATCTTATTAAGCGATGTATATGGACGTCTATTTTTGTTACACTGTTTTTAATAGTTGCTTTTTAAGTGCCTAAACATCGTGTTTTAAAATTCAACAGTTAATCACTTCATGCCATGTCAATAACTCCCCCACGAAATATCAATTATGAATATTTGTTTGAAATGAGACACCAATGGAGCAATTGCATTCGGATTTTATAACATTTATGTTTAGAAAATGAAGTTGTTAAGGCCCATTTTGCATATTGAATTACGACTAAGTAGTATTTGTCAATAATGCACGCACATAAAATACACATCGTAAAATGCTTGATAGGGTTAAATACCGATAAATTGAGTTTAATATTGTATACTTTGCACCTTAAACTTGTTTGCGTTTTACACACCATGCTGACCAACATAAAATTTGACGAATTGAAATTGAAAACCGTAGCATTTAAATACAATAATTTTACGCCAAGAGGTGAATTTGTAATTGTGTGTACTTTTGGAATGGTTTATCTTTCTTCCGGCCAGATAAATTCTTAAAATGTTGTGTTTGTTTGCTAAACAAATCCTCTCGTGTGCATTTTAGTGAAATTGATGGTGTCATGTGCTGTTGATAATAATTGTCAGAAAACATTTTCGAATATAATTTAAAAGAAAATGCCAAGGCAGTTTGTTTTGTGATTTTAGATTTTCTCAGCCTCGCATTGAGCAATATTCAACAGTAAACTAGTATGTTCTATATATGTGCAGCTATAACACAACACCCAGTCAAATGTTGAATTATCAACATAATTTAGTTATCGGAAGAAGCTTATCAAAATATTACAGTGTCGCGGATAGGTCTTTTTAAATTAGAATAACGTTTTTTCCTGATAATATAATGACTTCAACGACTTATACATCTTAAACAAAATTGCTATGGATGATATCATAGTGATATAAAGCCAAACGTCAGTGGCACTCTTTAAACTGTAAGACATAGAAACACTTAATTTGTGGTGTGCTTTTTGTTACAAAATATTTATTTGAATGAACTTTCCATTGTTAATCTAAAACTAATAGTTCAGTTGGTAGACAAACGGCAAACTGTGAATCCACGAGTCGTGGTTTGAACTTGAAGACCAACCACACAACTCTGTTATGATTGTATTACCGGTATTTAAAATAAATATTTCTACAGTCATTTGCGCCCTGCTTATTATATAGACAGGAACGTTGTGTGTTACTGGCACGGGAACATTTGTATATGCACGTCTCTAGAACGTATGAGAAGCTTATCTCACCGATGTAATAGGACATATAATACTCGGTGTTGAAAACACACCGTGACAAAGTAAAACATACAAATAAACACACAGGCAAAACATGATGTTCAATGTCCCACTATGCAGGTAAATTATCCATTTGTACTTTTTCTACCAACAACAATTATCCTTTTAAACAAATTTAAAGAAGAAACGTTATTAATTGTTTAATATGTTAAGGATGCCAATTACAGTTAATTATAAACACTTTTACAAAACAATACACAAACTATTTAAAATAGTGTGTGTACAAATGTACACACGTCAGGTATGTTTACGACTTACCCTTATAAACATTCATTTCAATTCTAAGCCAACTTTAGCGATTTATAGTCACCACTTATACACCCTTATAACACCTTCCTTATCTATGGATAGCAAACACTTCTCGGTGATAAAACCCACTTAAACCAGACCTTATTGACAAATTAACAAGCACGTAATAAATAACATATGCTTCAGAAAGAAGCATTATTTTTGACAAGATGTTGTTCCAGACATACGTATTTGGTTTGTTTCGAGCAAGAAAATGTACCAGTTTTGTGTGCCAAATATATTTTGGTAACACACCTGTCTTTTGGCAACTGTTAGTGTCTCAGTTTAGTAAGTTTTCTATTAATAATGTATCTTTAACTTTACAAAGCTTTTTACCATCATTAAATGTTAAACAACCAACATAATAATGTATCATAAACGTTGTTGTAAAGAAGTATACTGTTGCTGTCAACAACATTGTGAATCTAAATCCCCGTGTTTTAGGTGGGGTTTGTTGACTCAACAAAGACTTGTTGATGGAGCCTTCACTTTCTTACTGTAACATCTAAGTGTACAGGATTTAAAAAAATAACATAAAAGAAAAAGAAACTAAAAACCGTATTTTACAGTATATAGTTATGGTGGAAGCAGTTTACGCCGGTTTAAGACGTCAAAACAGAATCATTTATTGACTAAAATTCAGTTACAACGAATGAGGAACGTGCCAAATGTGGGCTTAAGATTATTTACAATCAGAATTTTGTTGTTTGTATTATTATTTTTACACTGTGCAATGTTTTCGAATTGCTTGTCTAACATAAAGAGGAAAATAAAAGCGGACAACAACAAGAGCCGGTTGGAACCGGGTAATGCTCCCCGGTATTGGACACAGAGAAGTAGTTTGTCAAAAGATGTTGTAAAATTCGACTTCAAATAACACAGTTTTGGGCCAGACACGATTCTGCTGCAAGGTCATTGGCCTTCAAGGTAGCAACCCAAATGTTGCATGTGACACGTTGCCTCAATATGGTGATCATTCCTGTGAAATAGTTGTAAAATTCGACTTCAAATCACAAAGTTATGGTCCGGAAACTATTTTGCTGAAAGGTCATACTGTGACTTTGACCTTTAAGGTAGTGACCCAAATGTTGCGCGCGATACGTCGTCTCAATATGGTGATCATTTCTTCGAAATAGTTTCGAAATCTGACTTCAAATAACGAAGTTATGGGCCGGACACGGTTTTGCTGCAAGGTCATACTGTGACCTTGACCTTCAAGGTAGCGACCCAAATGTTGCGCGCGACACGTCGTCTAAATATGGTGATCATTTCTATGAAATATTTTCGAAATCCGACTTCAAATAACAAAGTTATTTACCGGACACGATTTTGCTGCACGGTCATGCTGTGACCTTGACCTTCAAGGTAGCGACCTTAATGTTGCGCGCAACACGTCGTCTCAATATGGTGATTATTTCTGTGGAATATTTAAAATATCTGACTTCATATAACAAAGTTATGGGCCGGACACGATTTTGCTGCAAGGTCGCACTGTGACCTTGACCTTCACGGTAGGGACCCAAATTTGCGCACGACACGTCATCTCAACATGGTGGTCATTTCTGTTAAATAGTTTTGAAATCCGACTTCAAATAACGAAGTTATGGGCCGGACAAGAATGGGACGTACGGACTGACGGACGGACAAGGCGGCGACTATATGCTCCCCCGAAAAATTTCGGGGAGCATAATAATATGCTATTATTGGTTATGTATTACTTTTTTCTATTCCCCAGAAAAATTGTATTGTTCTAAAATTCTTTACATTTAAGACCATAATTATGTTTTATTGTTTCTATTTTCATGCAGAACGCGTCTTACATCAGAAAAACGTCTATTCTAATTTAATGATATCAAGACTTCAAAGGGTTGTTATGCATTAAATGTATCCAGATCAATCCAATTGTCATTGATTTTATAATTAAAAATAGCAAAAGCGAAAAGTCAGTAGCAGTCTTTGAACTTTAAAACAAAACAACACTTAATTCGTTGTTTATGTCTACTGAAAGCTGCCTTTGTATTTACATAACCTACTTAAAGAATTAAAATGGGGAATAAGGCCGGTATTCCATTTATACGGGAGCGCGACGTGAACGTGAAGCGTGAGCGTGAAACGTGAACGTAAGGCGTGAATTTTCACGCTCACACTATTCCATTTATCCGGTTAGCGTGAAAACCATTATTGTTTTGTCCTTTTCGTTAGCAAAAATATGTCATTATAAAGTGTCGCAGTTTCTTACTCTTATGTGTGGTTTTGGTTATATCCATGTACGCAAGTACAAACGAAAATATAGATGGTGACTGTTATATTTTCAAGAAAAAAGGAACCTTTTGGACTTAATATAACTTAGTGGAAAATTAAGGAGATGAGACATATTGAAATGCCCAAAGCAGCCCCAAAAAGTCCATTTGTCATTTTCAAAAACTAGAGACGATATTGAAATGAAATCAGCATAATACTGTTAGGTTACTTCAAAAGTACCAATTTTTATTAATAAAACATAAAATTAATTGTTAATCAACCATTAATTAGCCAAACCAATGGATTTAACGCGGGCCAGCAGAACTCAAAATATAATAGGAGAATACCTTTCACACTTGGGCATATAAAACTCCATGTACTAACGGAGGTAATCTTAGAGTTTTATGAGTGAAACATTAATAGTTTGTCCAAAAATTAAAAGGTTAGAAAGTAGGACGTAAACAAAAGTTTGAAACCAAAATTGATTTGTCTTTTTAGGACAAACTATTGATGTTTGAATTATAAAACTCTAAGATAACCTTCGTTGGGGCATGGAGTTTAATACGGCTACATGTGAAAGGTATGTTCCTATAAAATGTTTAGTTCTGCATGCCCGCGTGAAATCTATTGTATTGGCTAATTAATGGTTAATTAACGATTAATATTGACTTTTATTACTAACTTTATGCACCAACGGAGGTAATCTTAGAGTTTTTTAAGTCAAACATCAATAGTTTGTCCAAAAAATACAAATCAAATTTGGTTCAAAGTTTGCGTAAGATCGCATTTTATTTCACCCAGTGATAGCAAAAATTACCATTTCACTCGTATCTACGCCACTTGTGAAATTATAATTATCTGGGATCACTAGGTAAATAAAATGTTATCTACGCAAAATTAACAAATGGTTCTAAGGCACATCAGTGAATATATCACTTTTAAATTCCACTGCTTACACTGTAAATCCTTATATTTATTCAATAGCCATGAAATATACATTTAATAGTATGATTTGTTGTCGTTAATGCTGCATGTTTACCACACATGGAATGTTCCAATGATTATACGTACACTGCATTATCAAGCCAAAAGAAGTTGTGACGCTTCTTGCGAGAACATTTAACCTTACTGCAGATGCTAATTAACACGCTCGACTGCAAACTCAGTATGACAACAGTATGAAAATAATGATTTTTGTCTCAAACAAAAGTCAATGTAGCTATTGTTTCTATGTTTTTCTATTTCCAAACTTTTAGTATTAAGTGTCATACAGACACATACAATCAAAATATTTCAGAATTGCTTTAAAGTATATACACGTCTTCGGTTGCTTTCTTTGTTAAAAAATGTATGATTATTATAATAAACATTATATTATAATATTATAATAATTGTTATAAACATTTCCAAGTGCTTAAACACCGTGCACCAAAATCACGCTGTAAATCACCTCATGGCATGTCGATTACTCCCCCTAGAAAAAACAAAAAAGATCAAGTGTTTGAAACGAGATACCATCGGTGCAATTGCATTAAGGGTTGTTTTGCTTATTGAATAACGTCTCGGTAAAGCGCTTAAGTATTTGTCAATAATACATAAAATCCATCGTTAAAGGCTAAGTAAGGTTAAACACCAGTTAATTGTGTACCGTTTATTCCATCTAATTTGCAAATTTAAATTTGTTTTGTTTTACACACATCCGTACGAAATTGGCATCTTCGGAAAAACATAACTCAAGCACACAACTAAATTTCTCAGTAACAGAAGAGGTCTTAGACAATATTTTAGTAAAAAATATTAAGATTACCAAAATGTCACATTCATCTTCACGACAGCAAACAATATGTGGTCATACAACTATTAGACCAGAAGTTGTTTTGAACAGTAATGGACTACTTGCAAAACGTATATTCATATAAAACCTGAGGCTTATTTTGACTTATTTTGTTGAAAACAGGTTTTATTGTTTGTTTACCGGTTATATGTCTTACAAGACTGATATAACTATTAATAACTATCGTGAGCCAAGCCTTATTGATGAATTAACAAGCACTTCATAAAACGTCATCGGTTGCACAAGCTAACATAAAAGATGTGGACAATTTTATATTGATGGCATAAAACCTTACCCTGTCTGCTGTGCCGGCTACATCATTTCTTTGAACATCTCGGGAATGTTTATTGAGCTAGATTACATATATTTAATATGGTGTGTTTTCTTGTATGGTGTTATTTCGCCAAACCAAGAATGTTCTTTAGGTTGCGTTGCCAATCCAATACGATCTGCGCCACTTGTTTCATCTACTAATAAACCAAGAGATGATATCAAACATCAACGCCATCGTAAATCTCGATTTGTATGCTTGTTAACGAATTAAACTGATGGAAGGGAAAGCCCTCAGGAAGCATAGCCTGCACGAGAAAACAGCAGCCTCGGTTTTATTGAAGCCGTTCATCAGTAGTAATGAATGATGCCACACCACTGACGCCCCCTAGCCCATGAGCGGAACTCCATTTTCAAATGTAAACAACATACATGTACACTCCATGATCGATTATTCTCTTTTAAAGCGAAGCAATTATATACCTTTACATCGAAATTTCAATGACAGTTCAATCTTTTTATAGTGTACAATAATAAATTATTTTATATATTGATTAAACAAGAAATACTTTTAAGGGTAATATTAACGGAATTATTATCTTATCTAGCGATGTCAATGAACGTCTATTTTTGAATCATTGAATCATTATTTAAAATATTAAGGTTATTTTAAAATTCCTAAACATCGTGTTCCAAAATTAAAATGTAAATCACTTCATGCCATGTCAATAACTCCCCCAAGAAATATCAATCAATATTATTTGTTTGAAATGTGATACCAATGGTGCAATTGCATTCGTATTTTATTACATTTATTTTCAGGAAATGAAGTGGTTAAGACCCGTTTTGCATCTTGAATTACGTCTAAGTAGTATTTGTCAATAATACACGCACATAAAATACACATCGTAAAATGCTTAATAGAGTTAAATACTGGTAAATTGAGTGTCATTCTGTATACTTTGCACTTTATACGTGTTTGGTTTTTACACACAATTCCAATTAACAAAACTGAAGTTAGCAATTATAACATTTAAATTATCGTTACACTAACGTACATTACTTTTTACGTCCTTTGGCCAGAATCATTTATAAAATGTTGCCCTTTCTTGCCAAACAAATCCTCCCGTGTGCATTTAAGTGAAATTGATTACGCCATTCTCGGTAGATCATATATGTTATAATAATATATTCATATATGAATAAAACTGAGAAAAGGGATAGCCCACAAGAAGCGTAACATGCATGGGAAAACAGCATATACCTTTTCGAAAATAATTTAAATGAAAATGCCAAGGCAATATGTGAAGACGGAAATATGTATTTCATTATTTCAATACATTATACAAATACGTGTACTACAAAAGTCTTGCTTTTAACAAGAAGAATCGTCATTTTAGATTTTCTCAGCCTCGCAGAAACAGGACAAACTTGAGCTATATTCAACAATAGACAAGTATTCTCTTTATACCTGCAACTAAAACGCACCACAAAGTCACACAATTCTGTTTTGATTCTATTGCTTAAAAAAGTATATTTTATAGACATTTGCTCCGTGCTTATTATATAGGCAGGAACGTTGCCTGTTACTGGCACGGGAACATTTGTATAATTATGTACTTCTCTAGAAAGTATGAGTAGCTTAACTCACGGATGTGATAGGACATATAATACTCGGTTAACACTCAGGCAAAACATGATGTTTAATGACACACTGTGCAGATAAATCATCCATTTGTACTTTTTCTACCAAACTACTTCCTATTTAATAAATTTGAAGAAGAAACCTTATAAATTGTTTAATTTTGTTAAGATTGCCAGTAACAGTTATTTACGCACATAGACCATTTTAAAGAGCCATTAGAGGTATTAAAATAGTAGCACTATGACATTTATTTTGGTATTACAGTGATATTGTGAATAAAAACCTTTAAACATAAATACCTAATTACACTTGATGTTACGAGTAATTTAAAGAAAATGCTGCACTTAAAAACACCAACAATAAACACATGTACTGCTTAATACAACATAAGTATAGTGTTTTAAATAGTCGGAAAAGGACACCACAGTTACGATAATCAAATTACCATGGAAACCAACACAAACATAACACAAAACTATTTTTTAACAGTGTGTGTATAATTGTACACACGTCAGGTATGTTAACTATCAATCCTTCTAAACATTCATTTAAATTCTAAGCCAACTTTTGTGATTTATAGTTACATCTTACACCCTTATAACACCCGAGTTCCATATCTATGGAAGGCAAACACTTCTCGGTGATAAAACCCACGTAAACCAGCCCTTATTGACAAATTATCAAGAACGTAATAAATGGCATATGCTCCAGATGGAAGCATTATTTTGACAAGATGTAGTTCCAGACATACATATTTGGTTTGTTTAGAGCAAGGAAACGTACTAGTTTTGTGTGTCAAATATTTTTTGGTTACAAACCTGTCTTTTTGTCAACTGTTAGTGTCTCAATCTAGCAAGTTTTCAATTAATAATGTATCCTTAATTATAAAAGGCTTTCATTATCAGTTTTATGTAATAATGTATATCAAACGTTGTTGTAAAGTAGTATACGATTGATATCTACAACATTGTAGTCCTTAATCCCTGTGTTTTGAGTGGGGCTTGTTGACAAAACAAAGACTTGTTGATGGAATCTTCTTTTTCTCACAGAAACATCTTAGTGTACACAATTCTAAAGACATAACGTAATAGAAAGAAACTAAAATGTTTAACCGTATATAACAGTATGAAGTTATATAGTGTAAGAAATTGACGCCGGTTTAAGATATCAAAGCAGAATCATTTAATGTCTAAAACTAAGTTGCAACGAATGAGGAACGAGCCAAAAGTTGGCTTAAGAATATTTACAATCAGAATTTTGTTGTTTGTATTATTATTTATTACACTGTGTCATGCATTTTAATGTTCAATGTTGTTCGAATTTCTTGTCTAACATAAAGAGGATAATAAAAGCGGACAACAATAATATGCTATTATGTTATGTATGAGTTTATCCTATTCCCCAGAAAACTTGTATTGTTCTAAAATGCCTTACATTTAAGAGCGTGATTGTGTTTTATTGTCTCTATTTAAGTGCAGTTTTCATGCATAACGCGTCTTACATCAGAATTATGTCTATTATGATTTAATGATATCAAGACTTCAAAGAAATGTTATGCATTAAATGTATCTGGAACAATGCAATTGTTATTGATTTTGTAATTAGAAATAGCAAAAAATGTTAAAAGTCCGTAGCAGTCGTTGAATTTTAAAACAAAATAGCACTTTATTCGTTGTTTCTGTCTATTCAAAGTCACCTTTGTATTTACATAACCCACTTAAAGAATGAAAATGGGGAATAAGGAATCATATTAAGTTCAATGTATAAAACACATTGCAGTTTTCGCTAGTTAAAGCTACTTTGATGGTGCATGTGCATACAACATATCTGAACAATCGTTTAATTGATCAGTGCGTCAGTCTGCAAATCAAAGGGGTCGTAGGTATGACCCCGGGCTGTCCATCTTACTCATGTTGTGATTTTGTTTTAAAGCTTATTATGATGTTCAATTGCCAACCAAAATGATAACGTCAGATTACTTGTTTTTGGATAGTCTAACACTCGGGCATAAATTACACTCGTGAACCGGACCATATTGGCAAAATGACAAGCACACAATAAAACGTTATCTGTTACAAAAGTTAGAAATAGATGGTCGCATTTTTAGTGCCGTGATATTCTTCCAGACGGCCATGTATAGATCGCTTCGAGCTAGATACAATTTAATATAAATTGAACAAGAAAAAGTAAAACAGAGGCTGTTTTACAGAGACGGTCTATGTTGAAGCTTGTTGTGATATGCAAACACATGAAGCGTTATGGAAAGTGCTGAGGGTGACACCCCCTCCCCCTTGCGTACTGCGTAGCGCTTTATTTTGGCACTGCGTACTGCGTACCGCCATTATTTT
>Ga0224511_10002811_pt1 | contig 12039 bp, 6 predicted proteins | sample SF_May12_sed_USG_2_FD_169988 | JGI IMG/M metagenome (GOLD analysis project Ga0224511, IMG submission 169988) | Sediment microbial communities from San Francisco Bay, California, United States - SF_May12_sed_USGS_8_1 | ecosystem: Environmental > Aquatic > Marine > Sediment | place: USA... | reverse complement strand
ATCAAGACAGAAATGGAAAAGGGGAATAAGTACACATGCTATATTCAGTACAGTCAGTTTTTGATTATGTCCCCTTATATGGCTACTCTTCAGATTTACTTTAAACCTTAGCATAACAGATTTTGAGAGCTATATACTTAAGGATTGACAGCTGCCCTACTTTAGTCAAAGAAAGGCTTGATTGGTTGATATCATTACATAAAATTGGTCATAGATATCACTACATGTATACCAAAAATATCACAACAACTTATGTGGCTAGGATAGGGAAAATGGAAGTGTCTGTACAAACTTGAGCAAGTTGTTGATGTTTATGTACGTACTTGAGTAGGTTGTTGATGCTGTTTGTTCCTCGGTCCACCACACGAAGAATCTCGCCTGTCTTACGCTTCAAATGCCAGCTCAGGGACAAACTGAAACAACAAAACACACTGTCAGGACTATTACAATAATTCAGCATGCCTTGGCTCTTACTAAAATGTTCAACTTTTATACTTTGTCTAATCAACTATCAAGAGATAAAGATGTACTTACAATGAAGCAAGTAATACTTTTAGAGGTGAGCTCTTGGGACATTGTGTGTTTAGAACATTATATAGTCTTCTTTGACTCTAAAGTCTTCAAAACAAAAATTCATACAAAAATATTAAGCCATGATATAACATATGTAAATGTACTATGTACATTGTAGATGTCTAATCAATCTATAATTACATGTAATTGTTGAGCTATAAATGTTTTTTGCAGTCAATGGGTAAAGGCGAGACAGACAAAAAAGATAGAAAGGCAACAGATGAAGGTAAAATTCGATTTCTAACCAATAGTAAACATATTAAATACATGTTTGAGGATTTAGTGTGAAAAGATAACCAATGAAAGTCAAAATGTTACGACAATGTCATTAGTTTCCAGACTCATTTTTAATTTTGGAGGTAGTTTTTAAGAACAAATAACTCCACAACCAGTGTTTATGTAAGTTTGTTTAGAATTTTACTCCAAAATTGAAATCAACCGACCGGCCATTTACTGTGAACTCAAATGTGATCTTATGCAAAATTCAAGAGCTATAGTGAATTTCATTATTAAATCACCTGTGTAGATGTCCAAACAGTTTGACCTGCACTCGTCGTGTTGTATACTGCTGCACGGGAATCCAGAGAAATGTGCGCATGTTGTTCAGAAAGCCTGTGCCCCCTGGATATGATTAGAGAACATTTGTTACTATAATACACAAGATACATACATAATTTTAAAGCTCGTTCTTTAGAAGAATGAGATGGATTGCATAAAATATGAGTAAAAAATGAGTTTGAGGAGTAATATTATGAGCTTGGATAGCTTGCCCCATGAACAACAAAAAATCGAATAAAACAAACAATACGGACAAAAGTACGGTAATTCATTGATCATTCATACTGTCTTTAGCGTTTTTCAACATTATAAAGCTATTTAAATGTTAGTTGTTTTTTTCTAAACAGTTACAATTTGTAATACATAAACTATAATTAAACGCCACTTTCTTGGTCAAGAGGCAAAAGGCGAGGTCAATCATGATTTTCGCTGTCCATATCAACAGAATATTTCACAGTTTATAAGTAAATACTTGTATGCTACTGCCACCATCGTACCTGCACTGCTGCCCTTGAAGAATAAGAGGGCGCTGTAGATACAGATGAAGTCCCAGCGGAACTCCAGGCTCGACACAGACAGCCCCGCACTGGACTGGGTTATCGTCAGACTGTTTACTGTGGACAGATGGGTTGTTATGCTAGAATTGTTCACTGTAGATAGACGGTTTGTTGGAAAGATTGTTGTTTTAAGGTTTAAAAAATTGTTTTGGTAAGGTCGGAACACAGTGATCTGTGATTTTTATATGATCGTACCTTAACATACTTACATGTACTACAGTTGACTCGCGTTATCTCGAAATCGTCGGGACTTTCGAAAGTAAGTCGAGATATCAGATTGTCGAAATATCAGTAGCTGTGATACTTGGGGCATGTCTATTGTTTACCTCAACTATTGCAAAGGGATTATTCAATGGTTCTGTCTTCTCATAGTTGATTTAAAACAAATGGAATCAAACTGTTTCTTTTTCCATTTGCTTCGGAAACCATAAAATATATTTCCTTTTTTTTCATGTGAGTTGTATTAAAAAAAATTGAGGAAATTAAGCATTTTGGGCATAAAAAATCATAGGTCCGCGGCCGTTGGGGGTGGCATGCGCCGGGTGTGCCCTCCCCCCTGGATCTGCTAGTGCAATACAAACTGACCATGTATGCATTGTAAATATTAGATGTAGTATTTATTGTGTTTATTCAAAGCAATGGTTGATATAAGTTTGTAGGAAGATGACTTAATTAATTGTTATTGAAATAAAAAAATAAAGGTCAGTTTTTCACAAGCTTCGAACATAGTTAACTGAAGTGAGGCTACATTTGAGAACATTTAATATGAACTACTAGTACTTGTAATTTTGTGCTCAACCAAAAGTGCGACCACCCCTCAAAATAGACCAGCTCTATTTTAGTCTGGGGTGAAGCAATTGTCATCCATTTAAAAAAATCAAACAAATACAATAGTTATAACAAAGGCCACACTTTACCTATGTACTTGTTATAGATGGGAACGAACACGTTGATGCCGCGTCCAGCGCCCAGGATGACCAGACAGATGACCACGATGACCTGTCGCCACCAGCTGCCCTTGGGCCACACGTACGGCGCCATCAGTGCCAGCTTCTTCATAACGTTACTCCAGGTAGAACCATCGTGATTGCTCGCTGTCTGTTTCTGAGATGAAATATTTAAAAAACACTTGTACACACATATGGACATGGGGCCATCACAGTTTGTCACTTACTTCAAAGCTGTTGCGTTCGATAGAAGTTCTTTATGGAGAAAATTGTAATAACATAAAGGTTAGGCCTGTGTCACAGTATTTTTTTAAAGAACTGTGGATAACTTGTTGTTTTTTGGTTATTTTTGCATCAAAAAAGTCTACCCAGTTACTTACACAGTAAACCGTTTTGAAGTTCTCAGTGATTTTTAAATCAAGTATTGCATGCATCTGCTATTCTGTACAGTTTTCCAAGAGACGTAAATTAAAATTAGATCAAAACACAAAAACAAAACAAACGAAGTGTGCAAACCTCCTTGTCTTCCTTTGTGCTGTCGAGCAGTGCCTTGTAGCCATCGGTGGGGAGACCGGGAGCTTTCAGTCCCAGTACAAACAGCAGGGCTGTGCACGAGTACCGCGTCACCCACAGGCCAAACAACGCATGATCCTCCTGGCTGTGGAGTATGGGAGAGGTTTATGAGACATTTATCAACAACCATTTATGTATTATATACATGTGTTTTCATGGCATGTAAAATATGTTACCATATTTATGGCAATATACTACTTTTGTATGTGATATACAAATATGTTTGCCTTGTAATTGTCACAAAGACAAGAACATTGGCTCTAAGACAGTGGACGGTCAAATATAGCACAGCGGTACAGTTGCTTTTCCCCCAACACAAAAGGTTATCAGCTATCTACCTATAATAGTTAATGTAATGAGAAAACTGTCTGGCACAAACCTATTGAGGGACCACCACCAGTCCTGACTCCACCAGCTGATGAAGGCAAGATTCTCGCGAAGGAATGCCAGAGTCCAGAGCACAAGTAGAACAAGACCATGTCTTCTTGACGGTACTGCAGGCAGCAACTTTTTTCTCTCCAAACTCAGAATCCTCAGAGTTGATAGCCATGTCACGAAGAGACACATGAACACTAATATATCAACCCCTGATACACCTCCTTTTATCTTCATCAAATCTATAGTCACTATATGAGCCACTGATTCTATAACCATAACAATAGTGAGGAATATCTGTAAAACTGATCCAAAGTTTGTGTTCACATACTTGTCTTCGATCTGGGTAGAATACTTTCGGTACATGGAACACTGAAGACAACCAAACACTAACAGGAACACAAACAATACGGAAGTTGTGACTGTATCTAGAAGACATTCGTTCAAACCTTTGTTTACCCAAACCTCTGATGGGTTGCTTCCGTTGGGACAATACTTCAACATCTTGGTGATCTGTTTAAAAAGAAAAGTTTGTTTCTTCAGTGATGTTATTTAGTTAATAAACATTGTGTAGTGGATATAAGCAGCATATATATCAAAATGTTACTTTATGTATGACACAGATTTCATACTTATTTAATAGGAGAATCATTTGCATGACCTTGCGTTCCCGGTGACCAACTTACTTTCCAGTGTTTTCTTTCAATACTCTAGCAAAATCATTGCTCTTAAGATGAATGCCATTTACCTAAACGTGTCTACTTCATCTAGTAACAGAACATGTGGAACATAATGTCATGTCAAAATTAAGAACACAATTTTTTATTGACGTCTGGTGAACAGCGTTTAACAACGTGTTCAGCCTTAACGGCCCTGAAAATAATAAAATATTCAATTACATGTTAACATTATAAATGTATTATAATTATATAAAATAGGTTATAATGTACACAAATAAGATCAATAAATAATATGTACCTTACTGATGTACTGGTTGTGCCGGCTAGTATTTCAATTACAAATGTCTACTTTCAGTTTCGATATGAAAACGGGTCATTAATGTCAAATTTAACATCCGTTTTCCTACAAAACATCTGAGATCTGGCTCATGCAATATAAAAAATTGAGAATCACTGTTTAATAAACAAGCTCTTGATGAGTACGAATCTTGAATAAGTTCTACAGGATTACAGGAAAATAGAATTTATTCGAGAACACAGCATTATTTTGCGATTTACATAATGATGTTTTTAACCCAAAGAAAAATTTGCTTAAACAGTACATACAGTTTAATTTTCGGATCCTTGCGGAATGCAAAAGTGTTATTTTTTATATACATTCTGTAGCTTTGTTGATTTAAATTTATATGTCTTATATTATAATTTATATTGTAAGGCTTTGAATGAAACAATAAAGTTGTCGGAGAAAAATGTACTTTTAGAGGGAATGGTACTCAGTAAACTACAGAATACGCATATCTAAATTAGTAGTTTCCGTACTTCTTGTTTAAATAATGAACGGTGCAGCTGGCATTAAAAGAATAACACATTACCTATAAAAATTATCATTTTGGCGCTCTAGTTTCGCTCGCAAATTTCTAACATTTAATCAATAAACTACTCTTAAATTGAAATGTTGTGTTTAACAATTGATTAACATTCCATAAACATTAAACACGTTATCAGCTGCGAATTTGTTTGCGCATGCAACATTATAATACAGTTTTAACAATGCCCGCTGTAGAACAACCATTTCCTAATTGCAAGCTATTTTTCGGGTATTCTGTATACAAAATGTATTACATTTTCATGTTGTTAATTATGGTTAAACTGACTTTTCATATGAGACAGTGTATTGAATACTTTTAAACATCTGCAGAAGTAACCAGTTTATTAATATACAGTTTTCATACATAATTCTGAATACTGTATGCATAAAGATGTATTATTTAAAAAAATTTCTGTCTACGATTGTAGATTTTACAACGGACCCCTATGTTACAAATTGCTGATACTGACTTAACAAACTCATTACTTTAAATGTACAACAGGCGACACCTGGGAGGTCTAAATCTGAAGGCTATAGTTTTAAGATGTAATAATTTTTCTAAGATTTCACCTGGTGACCCGACAAGACCCTTATTCGAACTTGGCCTAGATATTGCCAAGACAAACATTCTGACCTAGTTTCATCGAGTCACAAATGTTGCCTCTAGAAAGAAAACAAGACTTTCAAAAGATTTGACCTGGTGACCTAGTTTTTAATCCAACATGACCCATTTTCGAACTTAGCCTAGATATTGCTAAGACAAGCATTCTGATCAAGATTCATTAAAATCTAATCACAACTGTGGTCTCTATGGTGTAAACATATTTACTCAGATTTGACCTGGTGACCTACCTTTTGAACCAACATGACCCATATTCAAATTTGGTTGAGATACTGTCAAGACAAACATTCTGATCAAGTTTCATCAAAATCGAGTCGTCAATCTAGCCTCTAGAATGTAAACAAGAATTTCCAAAATTTTGACCTGGTGACCTAGTTTTTAACCCGACATGACCCATATTCGAACTTAGATATTGTCAAAACAAACATTCTGACCAAGTTTCACAAAAATCTGGTCACAAATGTGGCCTCTAGTCTAAGAGTGTATAAAACAATAATTTTCTAACATTTGACCTGATGAAATAGTTTTTGACCCGACATGACCCATATTCAAACTTGGCCTAGATATTGTTAAAACAAACATTCTAACCAAGTTTTATAAAAATCGTATTACAAATATGGTTTTTAGAGTGTACTGTAAACATCAAATGTTGACGGACGACGCACGACGGACGACGGACAACCAGTGACCACAATATAGCTCACCATGAGCACTTCATGGGCACTCTGCGACTCGTCCCGGTACTGCGTACACGTCTGTCTGAAATCCTAAACAGAGCTAGATATTTCCTTGTAACTGGTATCAAGGTGGGGACACGCAGTGGTGGGTCCAGGATTTCATCTTAGAGTGGGCGTGGACTTTGTCAATGGAGGGAGGGTAGACACGTACATGTAGATTTCACCTTATTGTATCTAGATTACCAAATTAGATAACGGCTTTTGCGCCTACATTTATATTGATAAATGTTCAATAATTACGCCTTTCTTTTCAAAAATAGAATCAATCAGTCTATTTTTAGTTTTTCTGTGAAAAAAATATGTCTTTCAAAAACCTACTTTCGCTTTCTAGTTTTCGAAAAATGATCAGTCGTGTGTGTATATAAACATCGGTCGCGATCCAGTGAATTCAGACTGTGCTAGCGAAGAGGAAGACAGATACGAAAGGGTTCAAGGTAAACAGTTTTCTTTTATTGAAACTATATTCAAACCTTTTTAGTAGTAGGCCTAAGTACTGTACAGTACGTTTGAAAATATAATGACGTGCATGTTCATTCTTGTCATTCTACTACAGTGGAGATTATATGATGCATAGACATATAAATCTTTCTTATGTCTCTGATATGATATATATGGATGTTTACGTAGATCTAGCTAAGCCTCATAAATTCGTTTTCAGAAAATATGTTTCGATCTGGTGTTTTAAACTTATAGAATCCATTTGAATTTCAATAGAAGAAGAACGGTTAGAATGGATGTGTGTAGAACTAGATTAAACATTTATTTTACAAAAAATAACCTACATATACGGCTGACATCAGTAGAGTAGATTCTAGATCTAATTTCGACATTAAAGATGACACGTGTCATTTAATTTTCATGTTTTGCTTTTAGAATAAATATCTATGTACAGTATATATCTATTTTTTATTTTTTTACCGGAAATTAAAAAGGATTGTTTTATATCAAGATCTAATTATCAAATGCCTGACTTCTTCGGCTCAGTGGTAAAATGCTTGCAATGCATTTTAGTGTGTATATGAATCGATATAAACTAAGTGCATGCAATATTTTACTAAGCTGATCTAGCTAGTCCATACTCAGTATAATTATATGTTTGAAACCTAGAAATATGTGGAAAAATCACAGATTCGTGAAGTATCAACTCAATAATATATTTCGTGCAAATTTTGATTGAAATGGATACATTTACGAGAAATCTAGAGTCTAGTTTCTTTTAAATTGTGATTTCCTAAAACGCTAAGTTGCGTGTTTAACCTTGGTCTTGTTTTTAATATTTTATAACATGTGTGACCTTGTAGAATCTATAAACCTACTGCAATGTCCCCCCAAAATGTCCGCTTTAATTATAAATGAAAGAGACTCGGGGCCATGCGGTCTGGTTGTGTGGTCCACACAAGTTAATTATTGAACACCTACATTTTATGATTACCAATGTTATATGAGCATCAACACATTTATTTATATGTTGACCAGATACATTAAAAGCATACTTTCTATGTAATTTAGTAAAATAATTCCTTTTCAGGCGGATAATGCCGTCTGTAACCACGCTCAGATGCGCGTGTTGTGCACGTGACAACGCGGATTTGAAGAGGTGCACGCGCTGTTACGTCACATATTATTGTTCCCCGGCTTGTCAAGCCGCCCACTGGACCCAGCACAAAGCAGAATGCAACAAGGAAGTTGAAGCCGCCCGAGAGAAGATAAGAAACAAACTGGCACAAGCAAAACTTGATGAGTCCGGAAATGAAGAGAATAGTGACAAATCGAGAGGAGGGCGTAAAAAGAAACAGAAAAAGAAAAAGGAAAAGCAAGATACACCCTACGATACAAATGTAGAATCGGATTTCTGGACAAAGGTCCGAGAAGAATATGATTCCCTGCAGCCTGATGTTCAAACACGAGACGAAACTAAACTATGCGCGTCTTGCATGGCGCCATGTATTGGCCTGAAATGCTCTCGTTGCAAAGGTGTAACATATTGTTCCCGCGAATGTCAAAAGTCCGACTGGAAACGCCACAAAGAAACGTGCGAGGAGAGAATGAAGCAGAACTGTTGTGTTTGCAACGAACCGGGAAGTTATCTGAAATGTGCAAGATGCAAGATACCAGTGTACTGTTCCCGCGATTGTCAAAAGATACACTGGAAATCCCACAAAGCCGAGTGTGTCAGTGATGTTCTTGAACCTAGCCAAAACAAAAACAACAAAAAATCAGCCAGCAAAAATAAATCTGCACAAAGATCCGAAGCTATTTCAACGAGGTCAACGGAAAGCGAGCCTTATGGCGTTCCAACCAAAGCTCAGGTTGCGCAAACAAAACCAAACAATATAACAATGACATCAGACTCCGCGACCACAGCTCTCGATGTTGCCGGTGCGAAACCCGAAAATCCGGCGTCATCGGGAGGATACGGAAAGAAAAACATGTTTAACCGGAAGTCTGCCCAGCACTGCGAGGGATGTGGAGTGTCCGGGCAAGACTTTTCAAAGTGTGCCCGATGTAAATCGACAGCCTACTGCTCCAAGAAATGCCAACAGGATGACTGGTCCAGACACAAGGAAACCTGTGAACGGGTATGGTATGGTATTAAAATATGTTATTTTCAGGTCCCCCACTGACCGATAGTTTTTAGTTCAAATATCCACGCCATTTGGTTGGATAAGGCAAACAATTACGATGATTTCAAGGCAAATCCTATGTTGTGCTATTTAAAACATAACAGATAAAATGTCTTATGAAAATCGAACTTTTATCAACTAAATATATGGTACACCTACTCATGCTGGCTATTTTGTTTGACAAAGAATTACACCAAAGCAATAATTTATAATAGTTCTTTTTTCATAAGACATTTTATTTGTTATGCCGTAATGGGTTTTAGGACCATGTCCATGTAGCACCACCATGAAATTAATATTGATTTACATGTACCTTAAATTATATACATGTAATTGTTCTTGTTTTTTTGTAACTGAATCCATTTGCCTTTTTACTTTTATCGTAGGTTTTCACGGATGAAGAGAAACGGATAATTGAGGACAGACAGCGTATAAAGAAGGATCAGAAACGTGAACTTCTTGGAGATCCTGAAGAGAATGAGAAGAACGGAGTTGTAAACTTTGAGTTTGGGAACTATTTCGGTCACACTTCAAGATTCTGGCAAAACCTGACGCCTGAACAATGTCTTGTCAATGAGAAACGCCCACATGGATCTTTGCAGGTACATAACGTTTAATATACACCTACATATCATTATATATTGTTGTATTGTATATTTTATCTCGTGTCCCATACTAGTTTGTAATAATTTATCATTATCACCATTGTTCACTCTGACCTCGCATTGTATAAATAGCATCTGCATTCTCATCAGTATTACAGTACACTATGCGTAGTAGTGATTAGTAATAAATATTAGCAGTATATGTATGGTTGTAAATGTTCCCATATTTTAAAAGCTACATACAAATTATTTCGTTTTCTTTAGCTACTTGTGAATTTCCTTCACTATTATATTAAGTTGTTCTCATATGTTGTATCACAAAAAAACTATAAATTTTACATTTGTCAATGTATTTCAAACAAACATGTAATTATTATCTTTAATTATTGGTTACAGCACGTGGTTGACTTCACCAAGACTTTGTTACCCAGTTTGCAAGTGCTCACCAGTTTCGACGCAGTTCCGTGGGAGCCCATGTTTCCATTCCAACAGTTCATGTTGATGTCCCGACCCCCTTCTGTTCTCGTGGCCTTTATGACCAAGTACCATGAACACGTCATGCGGCATGGAGTCTATCTGGATGTATGCTCTTAATTATAAGTAACATCATTATTTATTTATTTATTTATTTATTTATTTATTTATTTATTTATTTATTTATTTATTAATTAATTAATTAATTTATTTATTTATTTATTTATTTATTTATTTATTATGTCTTCCCCCATAAAATAAGGAGACATATTGTTTTAGCTCTGTCTGTCCCTCCGTCCATATGTCCGTCCGTCCGTCCGTTTGTATGTCTGTTCGTCAGTGGGATTTTCAAATAACTCTGCACAAATGTCAAATATGATTAATCGATGTGCATTGCGTATGTTTGACCAATGTCGGTTCAAGGTCAAGGTCATAGTTCAACGTTAAACATTGTGTGTCTGTATTTTGTGTCCGCTCTATATCTTTTGAACCCCCTGTGAGACTTTCAAATAACTCTGCACAACTGTCATGTATATTATATCTTTGCAAACCATTTGTTGAAAATGCATCCTAAATGTGTATATTTTATTCACTCATAATTCGGCATGTTCGTAAATAAGGGCTTTTAATAATTATTTCAGGATTGCGACGACAAGGAGCTGCATGTGGAGTTCTACTTCGATCACCTAGGTGACAACCCCGCCCCCTTCTGGTCATACTCTGACGTCCAGCCCGGGGGCTACATCATCCTGCTTAACCCCGTGCTGCACGTGTTCGGGGATGGCGTGGTCGGCTTCCGGGTCAACTACCCACAGGAAGTGAAATTCGTGTCCAAGAAAACGGTGAAAAAGCTAATTCAAAACGGTGGTACTCAGTAACGCTATTTAATTAAGATTCCCAGCGATGTTCTGGCGTGTAGTTCAGGACAGTGACTGTGTTGAAGAAAACATCTTAGTTTTTTTTGTGTGGAACAAATTTGTTTTGTAAGCTTCTATTTTAAGAGATGAACATGGTTGTGTAACCCTTTTATGTCTGACATTACATTAAGACTATGCCAACTTTACAATGTAAATCATACCGTTCTGCTGTTGAGATAAGCATGTAGTTAAAACATTGTTTAATAGCAATGTTGGAACCAAATGCGGAATGTTATTTATTAGTCTCTCGATAAACTTATTCCGTTTTTAAACTAATGCTTTCTTGTTAATAAATAATACATGTGTATAATTCTTTACGCAAATGCTAGCCTTTAGTGACTAATGTTAGGCAGTATAAAATAATGGCTTATACATCAGCATTAAAATCATGTTCGCATGTGTTATGTGGAAATGTAGCAAAATCATAGATTACCCTTACTGGTTTATCATCGCTTATGAAATTAAATACGTGTACACAGAAAAATATTTAACTTAAATTAAAATGTTTAGCATGTGAAAGCTTAAGTTTGTAAAACAAAGTGCTTATAATACGTGCAACATAAATGGAAATATGTAACTGAATTGATCTTTGTTTAATCGCAAAATATCTTAATATGTTTACAAAGATACATGTACCAACGTTTGGAATAAAATGCTTGATTTTGAAACCTGATGTTAGTTCAAAATTGTTGTTTCCAAATCAACGTTATGATGCTAACCTTGAAAAATTATTTACACTCGAATAAGGCGTGTACCATTGAGTTTGTATACCTATAATTTTGTTTGTTAAAAAGTAATACCACAACAAAGGCCCCTTACCCTTAGAGGAACTTTTACAATACCCTTTGAAAGAAACGAAATTTGTATATTTTAGTCTGCAGCAATCCCGCTTAGCCCATGTTAAGTGCCACTTAAAACAATACATGGGT
>Ga0224511_10002810_pt1 | contig 12040 bp, 5 predicted proteins | sample SF_May12_sed_USG_2_FD_169988 | JGI IMG/M metagenome (GOLD analysis project Ga0224511, IMG submission 169988) | Sediment microbial communities from San Francisco Bay, California, United States - SF_May12_sed_USGS_8_1 | ecosystem: Environmental > Aquatic > Marine > Sediment | place: USA... | reverse complement strand
AAGTTTTTCATTTACTTCAAGCATGGAAAAGGAAACTTGGAAACAGAGCAACGTATAGAGCGTTGTTTACAAGTATGCGGGAATGTGATGCTGTTTCGATAGACTGGACCATGCTTAATACCAAACTGGGCTTCAGCCTCGGTAAGTGTTGTGAGCTTCCAGACTGTGTTCTTGATTGTAATTTCATTAACCTTGACTCCCAGTATTCGAATAATTTGTTGAACTGTTCATATCAGACCTTATTCAGCGTTCTGGTCTGTCTCTGAGTCGGTGTATGCTCCTTGATGAAGAAATTGTATGAAATTGGACATATTCTAAAAAATATTAATATTACATCATTGGCTTTTTATAAACTTGTTTTACATCATTATTTATGGTTATCTTGTAAGTTTAATAACTCTGGTTTACATTTTACATAAGTTAAACTTCTTTGTTTGAATTGTGATACCACTAATCATCATACACTGAGAATCAATAGGACATATTTGAAGTATTGTGTAATTTACCTTTTGAATGTCACTTTATACACAATCTTTATATTTTATCTTGCAGAACTGCTAGAGGGTGACAGGTAACACTTAAAATTCATCATTTCTTTAAGCTATTATTAATAACTATTTTAATTAAGGTACTTTGACAACAAAATTGCTTTTCTTATTTTGCTTCCATTATGGAGTATGGAGTTACTTAGGATAATTAGGTATACATTTAAGTAGATTAAATTCGACATGATAAACATATATGTGTATTGTTGAATTCCACAACCAAGCTCCTTAAGAAGAGGAAATGTTCCTGTAATGACATTGTATTTCCGACCGGTGGTCATTTGTCATACGGTTCATTGAAGCAATGCGACTGGTTGATAACGGTCAACCTAACAGCCCCTGTAAAGCTGACTTATTCCTGTCAAACTAGAATAACTTTGCTGTTTAAGTGTAAAGTTCATTTTGCTGACCAGAACTTTTCTTTCCAGGCAGCCAAATGAAAATCAGAACCGAATTGTCCGACAACCTCGAGGACCACCTGGGCCTACTGTTGTTGCTGCACCTGAAAACAATGGCCCTGAACCGATGGACACAAGTGAATTCAGGCCAACTGGGGGGAATGTGCCAGATGCTCGACGTATTGTGGCCAACGGAGGAGCCCGTGCCCAACCAGCTGGGAACACTACGGCTTCAAGGCCTCAGTCAGGGACGCCGATGGCATCACTTATTAACTTTGGTCAGGAAAGAACAGTTATCATCAAACGAGACCTGCATGATGGCAGACTGCATGACATTGACATGGAGAGTGTACAAATGATAAAAGATCGTGCCAGAACCATTAAAAGAGAAAAGGGAGCTTTTGGAGAAGTTTATTTTAGTATGTATTCCAGCCATCCTACTACATACATTTCCCTCACTTAACATATCAATGCGGCTTTGGCTATATAAAAATAACACAATGATTTTTTCTATACTACAACTGTATCCAAACTCAAAAATCTAAAATAGATATCAGCATGGAACTTCATATGTTGGTAGACCTTATTTACAAGGAGGACACAGCACAAGACAGCACTTCACAAAATTGTTGTATAATATTTAATTAATGTTGAATATAGGAAAAGTAGGTAGAGATAACATACAAGCTCCTAAAGTTGTCAATTTTCCCATTTTTTCTGCCAGTTAGAGTCCGAATATGTGTCTAATTGAGCTTATTATAGTAATATTACAACTATTTAGTTTTAATGTTCATTAAACAAAGGATTATCCAAAATATCACTGTGAACATAAAATCATCAGTCCAGTTTAAAGCTATATATTTATGATTTAAAAACTAATATTTGATTAAAGGGGTGCAATTATGTGAGACGTGTTTAAACGACTGCTCCTCCTAAACCTATTCGCCCATTTAAAAAAAAACTTGATGGGAATGATAATTGACTGACCCTCTAGCAATAGTGTTAATATTGATCCAGTCAGTTGCATAGTAGGTTAGGGGGTCAGAACATAGGTTTACAAAGTGCAATTATTAAAAATCATTTGGTAGGAATCAACTTGGCCCAGAGCTTTCATGTTTGTTTTAAAGCATCATTTAAAGATTTTCTACCAAAATTGTTAAACTAATGTCCCTTGGGTCAAATCTCCTCAAATAAATTCTTCTAAACATCATTGTCATATTTGATGAAACCTTTAAAGAAATATTTGTTGGATATCTGATGCCATAACATCATGTTTATTCTTGGCAGAATACTTATGTTAAGAGGACTCAGGTGAGCGACCCAGGGCCATCATGCCCCTTTTGTTTTCGAAATTTTAACACTGATGCTGTTTTAGGTGAGGGAATTAATTACATTCTGAAACATGGCTCTAGTGAAAATTTAAACGGAATCTATGAAATTACTGTTATTATGATTACCGGTATCCTTTATCTTAGAATATGCACTTGTTTGTATTAGAGTGGTTTGATCATTACAACTTTATATCAATAATGGTGTTTATGTGAGTAAAGTGGTTTATTCACTTTCAGCAAGCGAAGCAGTTCCTGGGTTTGATATTAAAGTAGCACTGAAAGAGATTACCATCGAGAGCAAAGATGACTCGCATAGAATGGCTTCAATCACAAATGTAAGTTTAATGAACCATTTTTGTCATTACATAGGGATCGCTTTTTCCATCTGCCTGTTACAAGAACTTAGCATTGGCTATAACTTTGCCCTTTCTTTATATTTCTTCATCAAACTTTCAAATTATATTGCCTATTACAACACACAATGATAATGCCAATTTATATAGGTCAATGTCATGATTGCCACAGTTTTGCCCCTATGGATAGTTCCACAACTGTCAATCAGGATAAATTATAACGGTACATGGTCAATTTTAATCCAATGGCTGATAGGTTTATGGTAGAATGACAATCTGACATAGTTTAAACAATGGAAAGCATGGTTCCTGTTTGTGATAAGCGTTATCACATATACAATAGATTTCGCCATTTTTGGGCGGAGATTAAGAAATTGTGGAACTATCCATTGTGATCGGTCTTTGTCTGTCGTCGTCCGTCATGCGTCGTCCGTCGTCCGTCGTGTGTCGTGCGTAAACTTTTTTTACTTAAACATCTTCTCCTCTTAAACCGCTCATTGGATTTTGACCAAACTTCATGGGAATGATCCCTGGGTGGTCCCCTACCAAAGTTGTTTAAATTGTTCTAGGTTGCATAAGTAGGTCACAAGGTCAAGAAATAGGTTTTTTAAAATGCAATTTTCAAAAATCTTCTTGTCGAAAACTACAAGGCCGGGAGCTTTCATATTTGGTATATAGCATCATCTACCACAGTTGTTGAAATTATGCCCCTGGGGTCAAAATTGACCCCGCCCCGGGGGTTACACATTGAATTATATTAGGTAAAGTTCAAACGACTTCTTCTCTTGAACCGCTAATGGGAACTTGACCAAACTTAACAGGTATGGTCCCTGGATGGTCCTCTACCAAAATTGTTCAAATGGTTTAGATTGGTTGCATAAGTAGGTCACGGGGTTAAAAACAGGTTTTCAAAATACAACTTTCAAAAATGTAATGTTATACATTATGTGATATATTTTATTTACTATAATATAATATCGTACATAATATTCTATATTATGTAATATAAAAATCTATATAATATTATACAATATTATGCATTATATTATACAAAGTTACACATTATGTTATGTTATATTATATTATGCTCTTTGGGGCGAAAATGGTACATCCCTGGGTGTTAAAATATTACATTAAATTATGTTATTGAAAGAACTTCTTCTACAAGGCATTTTTGTCCAGTTCCATAAAACATTACAGGAATTATATTCTTTGTGTGGCCCTCTACCTCAATAGGTAAAATGGTTATGTTTGGTTTCAGGTGAACAACCCAGGGCCTTTGGACCCTATTGTTTAAATGTCTGCTGTTTTTGTTATAGGAGAAACTTGCATCCCGCATCATGCATTTTGGCATTGTCCCACTGTTGGCTTTTCATGATGATTTGACAAGAGATGAACTTGCACGAAACAGGTAGGTAGTTTTTAGCTCACCTGACCACAACATGCTGATAGTGAGATATTGTGACCAGCCTTTGCCAGTGTATGTTGTGGATTGTCCATAAACACTTTACGTAAAGATAATACTCATGGGATCTTCTATATCTATATTAACTTAGGAATCCTATTAGTATGCACTCAGCAGTGAAATGACATAAGTTGCATGATTAAAGCATGCTACAAGTGTCGAGTATCTTAGGTCAGTTGATAGATAATTTTATATGATGTATACTAGGGTTGTATGATAAATTTGTGGACTTTGCTTCTAGTAAAAGCAATAAATGATTAACATGTTTAAAATTTGTATAATATGAATCCTCTACTTGTGCCAAACATATGATAAAAAACAGCATGTAAAATTCTAAAACAAAGTTATGACTAATTTAAGATGGCTTATAAACAAAATGTGGAGCACGATGCCAAAAAAGGTCACAATTTTGAGGATTGTCAATAGAGTTTTTTTCTCTAAAGATATGTTTTAAAGTAATTTTTGAGACTATGCCTGATATATTAACATTAGTAACCATTATCTTCGTCATTTTAAACAGAGACTGTCTGTTTTATATTATTAATTGAGGTTTTTTTTGTCGGGATGATATTTTCAACATAAATCCAAGGCATATCCGATCATATTTTCCTTTCAGTAATTTTCAGCTCAGTAAGTTAGGTAAAGGGCAGTAAATCTAGAGGTCGAGTGGCTTAAATTAACCAAAAAAATCAGCAAAGTACAGCATTGCTTTCAATATCTTCATATTTTCATTTGATGCCAAAAATGTTGCTTACAATGAAAACGGATTATTTTTAGGCAAAGATTTGGAATACGTTAAAATGTCGCTTTCTTTAGTTTGTCACCTTTGCCTTCATTAAGGTTCTATCTATAAATAAGCACAGAAGTACTATCATACACTCTAAACAATCCTTATGTAATACGAAAACAACATATTTAACGCACAACAGACAGTTTTTAGTGAGAGCTGTACCGAACATTATTTTTTCTAGATGATTCCAATAATAATATGTTTAAAAACTCAAGGTTCCCCAGTAACTGTTTCCATGTTTGCAAAATGGTCACCTCTAAGTGGCAATGTTAAAGATATTATCAGTAAGATATTAGTTTTATGTTAAACGCATAAAAATGGTATTTTTCTGTAAATTTCATTAAAAATCAGTTAGCAAATAGCAAAATAGCAACAAAAGTCTACGAATTTATCATGCAATCCTCATTCATTGATTTTGAATATTACTCACACCTTTCAACTGCGTTCAATAAATCAAAGGACTGAAGGTACTGAAGAGTCGGCCATCAAAAAACATTTGATAAAGACGCCGTTTTAGTTTTGTTGTGGAAAGATGTTGGTTTATGGGAATGTTGGTCATGTTTCCAGAAAATGTGACTGACAAACTTAACCAGTAAAATGCCCATACGTCGGATGAGTGTTAAAAGTCATATAACTGACATGTTTTACAAAATGCACTTTTTCACATTTTATGATGTGTATTAAATAGCTGCATCATCTGGTAAAATGTTACTGCTGGATTCTAAAGGGAAATGGTTCTTTTGGCAAATTGTATAAATCATATCAAAGAAAAAATTCAATGTTGAAAGTCATATAACTGCATTGTAAGCGTGAAAAACAAATCAAAAGTTTTTTGAATTACCAATTCTAAGTTATTATGCTCCCCCGAAAAATTTAGTCGCCGCCTTGTCCGCCCGTCCGTCAGTCCGTCAGCCCGTTAGTTTGTCAGTCCGTCAGTCCGTACGTTCCATTCGTGTCCGGCCCATAACTTCGTTTTTTGAAGTCGGATTTCGAAACTATTTTACAGAAATGACCACCATGTTGAGGCGACGTGTCTAGCGCAACATTTGGGTACCTACCTTGAAGATCAAGGTCACAGCGCGACCTTGCAGCAAATTCGTGTCCGGCCCATAACTTTATAATTTGAAGTCGGATTTCGAAAATATTTCACAGAAATGATCACGACATTGAGACGACATGTCGCGCGCAAATTTGGGTCGCTATCATGAAGGTCAATGTCACAGCGCAACATTGCAGCAAAATCGTGTCCAGCCCATAACTTAGTTATTTGAAGTCGGATTTCGAAAATATTTCACAGAAATGATCACCATATTGAGACGACGTGTCGTGCGCAAAATTTAGGTCACTACCTTGAAGGTCAAGGTCACAGCATTATCTTGCAGCAAAATCGTGTCCGTCCCATTTCTTTGTTATTTGAAGTCGGATTTTGAAAATATTTCACAGAAATGATCACCTTATTGAGATGACGTGTCGCGTGCAACATTTGGGTGGCTACCTTGAAGGTCAAGGTCACAGCATGACCTTGCAGCCAAATTGTGTCCGGCCAATAACTTTGTTGATTGATATCGTATTTTGAAAATATTTCACAAAAATTATTACCGTACTGTGATGACATGTCGCGCGCAACATTTGGGTCGCTACCTTGAAGGTCAAGGTCACAGCATGACCTTGCAGCAAAATCATGTCTGGCCCAAAACTTTGTTAACTTAAGTCGGATTTTACAACTACTTTTAACAAACTACTTCTCTGTGTCCAATACCTATTCGGGGAGCATTACCCGGTTCCGACCGGCTCTTGTTTTTACTGAAATGGATTAGATTTACCAACATTATATTTTTGCAAACCTTTTTGATGATAAAGTTGATTATTTTGTTAAAAATGCACTTACGCCATTTTATCAAGCAAAACAGTGTTAAAAGTCACATAACTGACAAAACTTAAAATATTTTAATCACAAGCTTGTTTTTCTTTTTGAATTGTTGTGCACTATGTTGAAAATGATAAATGCAATCTAAATACTAAAAAATATGTCATTATAGCCACAAATGACACTTTTTTATAAAACATTGAAAATGTCAGTTATACTAGTTTCAACATTGACTTTTATCTCGGATCCACATTTTCATTAATTTACGTAAAATAAAACTTTCTAAAGGAAATTCCTATGTTATACTTCAAAATTAACTTAGAATTTGCAACAAAATCTTCTTTAATTCATATGAAAGTTAAAAACGTTTTTTGCTTCTCCTGAGAAATTCTAAAAATGTCAGTTATATGACTTTTAACACTCACCCGACGCATATATATTCCAACAATTAGTATTGAAAATTGAATATTTACCATTTTTGTCGTGTATTTACAAGTGAATGGATATTTCTGATAGCTGGAGCAATTGGGCTGGTTACTTGTATCAAATTTGGTCGGGATATTATGCTTATGAACACCAGATACATAATTGGAATTGGAATTGTATAGTTATTACTTGCCGTTGTACAGCTATTACTTGGCGTTGTATAGGTATCACTTGGCAAGGTTCTGGGTACATATTAGTTGTCAAGGTTCTGTGTACATACATGTATTACTCTGCAAGGTTATGGGAACATACTAGATAACTAAGTATAAAAACAAGAAAAAGAGAGAAAAACATAGTTCAGTGAACATTTATTTGTAAACTTTGAAAGTATAAGTATCAAAACTGTCAATTAGTGTCATGTATGTAAAACATATAAAATATATCTCTTTTTACATGAAAAGTTAAAATGTTATATTATGCAAAATGTACAAATGAAAGTATACAGAATAGTAAAGGATATTGTACAATAAATGTCACAACTAATGTAAATGCCAAGGGATGGGAGATTTTTTTAAAATATTTTTGTATACCACTGTTCAAAATCAAAACATAATTTTGGCAAGACTCACAACCTTTAAAAAATGCCTTTTGATGATGGTAAGAAAGCATATTAAGAGCTAAAAGTATAATTTTCGCAGTTGTTTGATCATATATAATGTCATTGTCCTTTTCTGTTCAGTATAAAAACAAATGGATTTTGCATGATGTCCCCGACTAGAATGAAAATGTCCACTGGGGGCAGCTTAACACTTTAAACTCCAACTACATGTGAATGAACACTTGTCATACGGCAGTATGAAATAATACACGAATACATTGTTTCCAAGTGAGATCAGTAGCGAGATCAAAAATATTGTACACGAGGACAGTAACACAAAAAACTAACAAAAATACAATGTCCTTATGAATGACTAAAATGGAACAGAGAACTTCTTTATTTGGAGCCAAAATGCTAGAAGTCATTATTAAATTATTTCATGACCGTTTATGCACCTATTTAGATGAAATATTTATGATTTTGGACAAATTTTAACCCTTTAACACATAGCGGACCCAGCCGATAATAAATGCTACACGCATAGATATAACGGCGAAAGTGAAAAGTGCCGGCAAAATTTGATATATGTCCACTTAAAACCTAATTATCGCTCTTTTTCGATAAGTTTATGTTAAAAATCATCAATGTATGTTTGAGGTATTTAAAGTATCTTTTATCTAGTGCATTTTATTTCTACTCCCATAACATCCTTATAAAAAAATAATGATGCGTTAAATAAATCGCGGACGAAATTTCAATGCGATATTTTCTGTTTATCGTCTTTTTTGCCAATTTTTATTTTTAACTTTTAATATAGTTTAATCTGTTTTGTTCTTAAAATCAATTAACCGAAATATTTCGACATAACAGTTTAATGTTTATCTTCATTAAAGTGTATGAGACAAGGCGGTTGCAAATGGTGCATGCTAATAGTTTAGACAAAATTGGGATTTATGTTTCAATCACATGTCTTCGTTTTTAAGACGCTTATAAAATATCGATTGCTATAATAACTTTTCTCAGGCATGACAAAAAATAATACTGTTCTTGATCATAAATCTCAACCTGTGAGATATCGTTGTCATCGTTCAACAAGTTCAATTATTATTTGCTTGCATGTAAAAAAACAAAGACGTGCGGTTTCAATATTAATAATTTTTCTTGAACTTGGATGACTCAAACTTGGGAGCTGTAAAAAGTCGCCCCGTACTACATCATTGTGTAGTCATATTTTCTGGTCCTCAGGGATCATAGAGTGTACATGGATGTTGTTTATATTTGAAAATGGAGTTCCGCTCATGCGCTAGGGGCGTCAGTGGTGTGGCATCATTCATTACTACTGATGAACGGCTTCAATAAAACCGAGGCTGCTGTTTTCTCGTGCAGGCTATGCCTCCTAAGGGCTTTCCCTTTCATCAGTTTTATCATAACTGGCGAGAGCGTTCATAAAAGACGCTTTGTCGGCATAACTTTTAAATATTATAGGAAAGCACATGTGGCGCGCTCGTAATCTTAAACGTTTCTTGATCGATGTTTTTTACTGTTGCGTTGTAATTGTTGAGACAAATGCTTTAAACTGTAATAATAATTCATAAAATACTTAAATGCTTCTAAGTATAGCAACAAATATTTGAGAAAAAATGTTGTAAATAATAACAATAATTGGTGAAAACTATTACTTTAACAGACGATAAAGATAAACTATAGCATCGCAATTGCGGCCGCGAATTGTCTTAAATAACACATCATTATTTAACGATGTAAAGGAGAAGAATTATATTTTTTGTTGAATTAAAGATAATTTTGTTATATTTTAAACTCATATGTACATCTTTCACCTACAACTGGAAGACAATAGTGATTATCGGGCTGGAAACGGACAGGTGTCCGTTTTCGTCAGCGCTAAATTGTTCTATGCGTACAGCGGTGAGCAACATCGCTCGTTATAACAATGGGCAATATGGGTCAGTAGCCCATAAATAACAAAAAATAGCTAGATAGAAGGTTATAATTTCTGACCCTACATATTGTCTGGAAAAGTGTAAACTTGCTGCGTGATACAGTCAAGTGAGGCAATATGCCGGCGTTACATGCTGTCCATCGAATTATTTAAAAATAATTGCAAAAGAAGGCAGGGTATTTTAAGTTTTTTTTACGATGTACTGGACATATAAGCGGGACTCCGTGACGGAGATGCGATTTCCACGACATTCCAGGACGTCCAGGATGATATCACATATATGCTAGAACCCAGTCTATTTACAGAAAAAAAATACGTAAACAGTACCAATTTAAGTTTATTCCAGCATCAATGCCTAACAAATACAAAATATATTCTTTTAAATACAATAACAATTAACAAAGTGTTAAAAACAACAACAAATTACTTTGTATCAGAAACAAACAGTTTTCTTTTTCTATCTGCAGGCAAGATTAGTGGCCGTTGGCAACTAATGCACTTTTGAAAAGTGTTGAGTGCCTTCTCGTTTCTATTATTTATTCCTGTGTCCTAATTTTCTTTGGGGTTCAATTTCAACCAACAATTGATTCTTCAATCTCCTCACAGCGATTACGTCACGCGTTGCTACTTTAATCTCTGCCTCCAGCAAGGATCACGTGACAATAGAGTATCACGTGATGTGTTTAGTTTTCTGTATGTATAGTACGTTATACTCTGTACAGTACGGTGAAGTTTTACTTTCATAATTTCATATTTTAAGTTACTTTTTTTTAAATATGATAACTTAATATTTCTAATTATGATTGTTTAATATTTTTAAAAGAAAGATACTATATTTTGAGGGGATAAGTCTAGAAAAAAATATAATTAAAAAAAACTATCCGCCTGTATTTGGGCGAAAAACCTTGCTGGTGGCAGTGATATAATGTACTGTCAAGGGAAGTAATCACTGCGGGGAGTTTGTTGATTCTTTTGAAATTGGAGCCTTCCGATTGGCGAAAAGGGTATGCGGTAATTACTACTTTTAGAACCCGCGGAATCGTGATACAAATCGCGCATGAATATGGTGTAACATTCCAAGTGACTGATTTTTTCTAATCATGATTTTTGATAACTTCAAGATTTGCAATTCTCTGTATAATTGAACAGGAGCTTTTGAAAATTAAAACAAATTTATCTGCATGAGTCATGACGAATATTAGGTTTCACACAAAATCTATGTTATGACTAATAGAGACTGCCAAGGGTTTGGAAACTCGAAAACTCTGGGTCTGCCGACCCCAAAAAAATAAACCAATGCTCCTTACACATACTAGTAGAAGAGATTGCTGAAGTTGAAGGTCCTATCCATTTATACTTGAGAGTACTGTTAAATTGACATTACTCCGAATTTCTAAATATTCATAATCCTTTAACCAATGAAAGGATTATATATACTTGGACAAACATAACCGCATGTATTTGGACACAAAGGATTACTTAATCCTTTAATTAGCCAATTGTTTAAGGGCTTGGTTATAGTAGCCTCAGCGTAATGTCAATTCTCATGCATTTCATAGGAAAGGTCAACCAGAGGTCAAAATTGAGTAACACCTTTAAAAATCTTCACCTCTGTAACCACGCACAGGATTCTTACAGAACATCACAGGGTGGAATCACTTGGGTGGGTTCCTTGTTCAAATGGTTCTGGTTCGTTGCATAAGTAGGTCACAGGGTCAGAAAATATGTTTCAAAAGTGCAATTTCTAAAATATATTCTTGTCTGAAACTACCATGCCCAAAGCTAAGTTCATACTTAGTATATAACATAATCTAGAGGTCCTCTAACACAGTTGTTCATTGTATGCCTATGGAGACAAAAGACCCTGCCCTAGGGGTCACACTTTTACAGTAAAAACCTCCAACTACTTCTGCTAAACTGCTTGACCCATAGTGATAAAAATATATAGGAATGATTTTGGGTGACCCATTAGCATTTAATAAAATGGTTCTAGTCTGTTGTGTAAGTTGTTCACAGGGTAAACAAATATATTTTTAATGCAATAATAAGATGTTTTATTTTATTTTATGAATATGTTTTACAACGAAAAGCATTAGTCTTGGTATCCTAGTGATCAGCAGGTAAGTTTGGCACCTGTTTATCATATCTGAAAAAATCTTGACAAGATGTTTTCTACATGTAAAAATAAATTATTATTATCATTTTAATATTAGATGCTATTATTATTATTATTATTATTATTATTATTATTATTATTATTATTATTATTATTATTATTATTATTATTATGTCTCCCCCCATAAATTG
>Ga0224511_10002808_pt1 | contig 12041 bp, 1 predicted proteins | sample SF_May12_sed_USG_2_FD_169988 | JGI IMG/M metagenome (GOLD analysis project Ga0224511, IMG submission 169988) | Sediment microbial communities from San Francisco Bay, California, United States - SF_May12_sed_USGS_8_1 | ecosystem: Environmental > Aquatic > Marine > Sediment | place: USA... | reverse complement strand
TCGCAGAATGACGTCATTTTAGGGCGCGACGTTGCGCGAGACGCCCATTATGCATAATGGGCGAGTTGTAGGCGGCCGAAATCGCATAATACGGGAAAAAGTCGCGTAATGGCCTTGCAGACATGTCCAATCTGTTACTATATATAGTAACAAACGTATTAAGGAGCTGTTTACAGCATTGTGTATGAATATGTATAGATTTCAACGTGCACTCCATAACATTGTACTTAGAAATAAATGGACTATATAAAATTGCCGTCGGCTTTTCTTTGTTGTTTGCGATGTAATTATCTAGTTGAAGATTTTTGCGTAAACTGTGTTAAACGTTTGCCAATAGGAACAAAATTTAAGCATGTAGAAATAAATGTTTACTTATTAAAATAATTACAGTATTTTGTTCTAAATGAACAGTGCATTGGAGAAAGCAATTTGTTTTGCCATACTAAATGGTGTGAAATTCACTCGAAACGTACATAAGAAACCCGAATAAATTGCTGTCGAAAACGCCAATAACGACACGATATATAGGAATTGAAATTATGTGAATGTATAATTCATTTCATTAAACTATGAACGACATTGGTACTGGTTAAATTGTATAAGGTCCACCGTCCTGATATATTTCACACTTCAGTGAACTACTAAACAACGAAATTAATTACTAAAAAATAGATCCCTATATGCAACTAATCATGGTGTACGTTCAAGTAAAATCTCCTTTTCAACGTTTTTCTTTCTATTGTAACTAAACTGAGAAGAGGGAAAGCCCTCAGGGAGCATAGCCTTTATGGGAAAATAGAAACAAGAATGACCCAAGATCATGTATGCATTTAAATACATATGGAGATGTTGATGAGAACCAACGTTTTTTGTACTTTACAACACAAAAATAAAGATTCGTAGAACAAGGATGAACAGAAGAAAATATTTTAAGATATTTAAACCAGTCTGTTTAAAAAATTTCTTATCAATAACATGCATCATAAACTATTATGTTACAGATATCAGTCTAAATTACAGTATGCATGCAATTTGTTTTTAATGAATTGAATCAAATAGCAGTATCAAAAGCCACAAACAGCGTGTGAGTGGCAAGATACGATGCTTCATAAATAACACAGTAGATACAGTAGTCGATATGTAATCGATAGAAGTCTACTGTTAAATACAATAATTGGTTCTTAAAGCGATTGTTTTGATCAACACAAAGTGAGTGCGCCTTTTAAAACTGGTCTAATCGGGTAATGCAAACAGTAGTTTGACATTTTATATTTAAGGAATCTATTTAGTGCGAAAACAAGTGAAACATGGGAGTGTTTATTTTGCTAAATAAAAAAGTAATTTAGTTCTTAGTTTTATAAAAACATCATTGCAAACATAATATTTAAAGTGTGCCTAAATGAGTTTATACGTGCGGTAGTTGTATCTGTCATTTCTTAAATTTCCACACATGACTAAAACGTGCAGCAATTGTAGATCTCTCCAAAAGGAAGAACAATCGTTTCTTAAGTCCGTTGTTTGTATTTGGCATTTTACCATTATTAAAATGCTGGTATTAATTACCATATGGAACATTGTCGACTCATTGAGAAAATAAATACAACTTATTATCATGACATCCTCTATTTGAAATTAAAAACGTTTGATTGGTTGCAATTTAGACCGCATTTAAATTCGTCAAGATAACAAATTCTGAGAACACTCATACGTTTAATACCGGACGATTTTACTTTGAGCGGTTTAAAAAGTAAATAGTCTAAAGAATTTTCATGTTTTATGTTATGTCATACATTGTAAAGATATGCTGCATCTTATTTATTAAAGCTCTGAATTGTCGTATTTAATATTTAACTTATTGCACATGGCCGTTCAAAACTCGCCTTTACTTTTACATAAAGAAACAGAAGGAAAAATAACAAAGTCATTTTCTTACGGGGCTCGTACATAGCTTATTACACCACCAACGTTTATCTTTTAGCAATAAAAAAACCAAACCATGCTTAAATACTCAAAAACGCACGGTTGTGTGTAACCGCAATATTTACGCGCCTCAGATTGACACTCAAAAATGTTTAAATTAAAAAAAATGTGGCTTTCGTATTAAAATTCTTACCGTGCTCTTACTTTCGATATAGCGGGCAATTGCAAAATATTTTTTTCTAAAAGAAATATAAAGAATATGTAAAAAATGTTTGCAAGCAAATACTTTTAAATTGGAAACATGACTTTCATACACCTTCCGGTATGTTTACCTAGTTTTTCATGAGTGACAGATGTATATAATAATATGCCACAAAGCGAAATGAATTGCATTGCAATGAGAAATTGGAATTAATATTCAAACAAACATATCTTAGTAATACACGTGAGGCTCTGCACTCATGCATATTAAATGAACAAGTTTAAATACCGGCGTTCAGTGATAATTTTTGGTCTGTGTTTTGCGTTTTTCGCGCACATTTCTGGGAAAAAACGCACAGTTTCAAAATATGTGCGCTTAAAAACGCAAAGATTTTCGACAACTAAAATGAAGTAATTTCAGAGTGGAGAAGTGCAAAACAGAGGAGAATTTATCAAAGTTCTTGAATAACATGGCATATAAGACTGTGACTTCTATGAGGGATTGTGTTATGAAAAGAAATATTATGTAAAACATGAATAGTTTTTATTTTGATAAAATACATATGCTTTATAATCAAAATAAATCATATGTGAAGTCGTGTCAAAAATATTGCTTTAAAAACCCACTGTTTTCCAAAAAAAAACCATTGTTTTCCAACATGTGCACTTTTTATCCCATTGTTTTGAAACGAAAAATTATCACTGCCGGCGTTATACGGTGCAGATAAAATAAAACATTTCTTTGGGAAACAGACGTCACAATATGTAAATGCCATCAGCTGTTCGGCAAAGACGTCAAACGTCTAAAATCTTAGATGTAACGAGAGGCAGTGAGCAAATAGGAATGCAAATGGCTATTTAAGATTGCCATCTACATGCATTTGCTAGAAGTAAATGCTTACGTTTAGTGTCTACAAGGGGCCGTTTGCAACAGTATAGAAACAGCTAGATTTTGTTCGTTCAATAGGCTTGGTTTTTTTTGCAGTTTTTGTTGTTTGTATTGTTTGCATATTGGTGTTTCAGAATATAAATTGAAGAGATGTTCAAACAAAGAATATTGTAAACAATGTAGATATGTCATGTTTAAGGGCACCATGACAAAATGGCCCGTACAAAAACTAACACAAGGGACGACACAAAAACTCTTACAACATCATGACGCAACAGACATTTAGAAAACATATATTTTTGTGTTTTTCGCAAAAGAAAGAATACACAATACACAACAAGCGTCATTCCGACATTAGTAATTTCAAACATGTCTGTTTCGTCATGATGTTGTGTAAGAGTTTTTGTGCCGTCCCTTGTGTTAGTTTTTGTACGGGCCATTTTGTCATGGTGCCTTTAAACATGACATATCTGCATTGTTTACAACATTCTTTGTTTGAACATCTCTTCAATATATATAAATATGAATGTGACTTTAGACTTTTATTATACGCCGAAACAAATATTCATTATCTAGCAAAAGTGTTTAGTTTTAATGTTTGTAGAAGGCTTTTCATGTAAATAAATCATATAGACAGCATTTAGTGTTATTATTATGTTTGGTCTAGTTTAAAAAGTGTTAATACCGTTCAGACCGATCTATACTTCTTTATGACTTTCCTATGTTTTTCTGATAACCTCTAAAAGAACTGCATTTTTACTTTTATTAGCCTAAGAGAAACGAAAGGTCCTCAGAAAGAAAAGCCTGCACGGGGTGGGGTGGGGTGTCAGCCTTAGTTTTATCAAAGCTGTTCAGCAATATTGATGAATGATGCCACACAACTGACGCCCTGTAGCGCGTGAGCGGAACGCTATTTTCAAATGTAAACAACATTCAGTCCATGATCCTAGAGGATAAGAAAAATATAACTACACAATGATGGAGTACGGAACGACACTTTACATCAGCCACTCGAGCACTAGACTGAAGTATTAACGGCCTGCTGCATCCATTAGTAAACACAGTAAGTAAATAAATTACAACTACAACATAAAGGAACTTGTTTTTGCCTGATATAATACTTATTTTTTGCTAAGATAGGGTAAATTATAAAAATCATGTGATTTATTATTAAAAATAAATTGTGTATTTTAAAGGCTTTTAAACTAATGGGTCGCCTTTTAAAGTACTTCTCATTAGTTTTTGTTACATCGTTATATGCGAAATCTACGGTACTTACAAAATAATTCTGCTGCTTATTAAAAAAATGTTCTCGGTCCTTTTACGCATGTATTACAAAAGCTAAAATGGAATGCTAATATAAAGTTAGAACCATTGAGCTTGTTATTGCCTTTTTTAACGTCTCAGTACATTTGGAACATGATACAGTGTTGAAATTAAATAGTAATTTTCATCGGCAACTCACTGTTTTATATAATTTAAAAGGCATCAGGAATATAATGCTTAGAGTATTCTCACGCCTTGCTTTGATTTTGGTGCAGGTACTGAAACATTTAACACATAAATTTATACAATTTCGGTGCGAACATATAAAAAGTTGTTCGATTAACAAGATTTTAGTAATGTTTTTCTATAGTGAATTGTCTTGTTTTTCCACCGTTATTTATATTGATGTGTTATTCAAATTATCGTATAGCACTTTACATTTTATAGCAAATACAGGTGTTCAGTGTTGTTACCGCGAAAGATGAAACGTCGTAAAGTCACAGTGGTCTATGATTCCGATGTTTCAAGGACAAATAATTATTAACTGAATGAAAAGAAGATATGTACGATGTACATAAGATAAGCTATTACATATCGTTAACCGTGTTTGTTTGTTGGTAATATAGATATATTCATGCATCATACACGTTTGATTATGCGCCCACAGAAGACAGTGGTTCTTTTATATGAGCGTATGATATATCCTTTTTTACGCGTTTACGATGGAAAAAGTCGTACTCAGCTACAAACAAGGCGCCATACGTGTGACCTAGAAATACAAGAAATATCAAATGTGTACAAAACGAATAAATGCATAAAATAATTGGTGTTCCACGCTTTTATATTCGTACCATTAGCATACATAACTCATTTTGAAATCTAATAACTGTTACATAATAATTATGATATGTGAAAGTCTCCCACGATAAAGTTGACGTCGAGTACCTTTATAACATGAAATGTAATGACAATGCGACTGCGGTTTGCGCTTGTTTTACGTAACTACAAACACCTGATAATGTTATAGAGATGTTTGAATTAAGCTAAACAAGATCAAACATGTAAACGTGTATGAACAATGGCAATTATAATGATTGTTAAAAAATAAATATCGCTCACATGCGTAGTCTTGCCACGGAGTCATCGAAAACGTGGCGGTAGGCCGAACCTTTTGCATTGCAACGCATTCGGTGAACGTTGTACTTCAATGTGCAAGCAAGCTTCACAGATGGTGGTCGCAGAAACTCGGTCAGTATAATTACGTTTAGTTGCCGCGCACCCAATTCAAAACAGTTTAGCATATGGGCATCTTTCAGTTTTTGATCCTTTACTCTCTGTCTTTGACTAGTATTTCAGAACGTATTTTTACAAGTCAACCTATTAACAATATTAACATTAAAGCTTATATAGTTTCATTCCGTAGAAACTGAAATATGATTGTGTTGAATAGTTGAAGACAATAATAAGTCATTCTTGTTTTCGAAAAAAGACACCTCGTATCAAAAGTATAATAAACCTCTAGCACGGCTATTGTTCGTGTGGGTATTGTTTTTCACGGTTTTTAGCAGGTTATGCCACGGCGGCGAGTCGTCGGTCGGAATCACACACTGACCAGATTGGCAGACTGTCGCTATTGTCAACAGAGCGCTTTTGTCTGACAATGCATGTGTTCTCATGACAAAATATATAAAGTGTTGTCTTGTTATAAATGTATACGACATATGTTTTGCTTCTTGTTAGAAATGTTACTCTCAGCACCAATATAATTTAACTGCATTCGAGTTCATTAACATAGCATATTGATTAATATAAAAGAAGTTATATTTACCTGTTCACAGTTCGCGTGTAATGGAGTTGTTTACAGCAATTTGCACTGTATGTGGCTGTCTATAAATTTCAAAGTGCGCACCATTACTAAAGTAAATAGACCATTAAACATTGCCGTGGGGCTTCCTTTGTTGATATCGGTGTAATTATCTAGTGCTAGTTTTTTTTGTAAACTTAGTTAAACGTTTGCCAATACGAACCAACACATCAACAGATAGCGAATTTACTTTTTTAAACTTGGTAATTTTGTTTTACACGAAGACTTCAATAAAGATTGCAATTTCTTTGTTAGACTAAATGATATATATTTGACCAGAAACGTAGAGAGAACAAGTGAATTGTATCGGTAAACGACAATGAATGAAAACTATAAAGCAATTATGTGAGTTTATTTAGTAGTTGATAAAAGAGGGCAATGGAAAATCACTTGATATTTACATGTTCTTCAAAATGTTAAAAAAAATATACTCAAAAGTAATTTCAGACCACATAAAGACACAATACACAAAAAGCGATGCAAAACAAACACACCAATAAACTTTTGAAGGCAAATTATTCTGTAATGTACCGACTACAACTATATTCTTTATAATTGTATGTAATCATCAAACACATGTGAATAGTTTAAATATGGTATGTCTATATCTTAATACACTTATAAGTTAGTCACTCACTTTACAGTATGTTTACCACACTAAATGAAACACAACTGTAAACCGAATGGCAACATTTCATAACAAATTCTGTGTTGGACCATAACAAACTATCAACAACAAAAACCTCAAACATAAAAATCCATGACAGACCCGGGACTCGAACGCAGGACCTCTGGCACCGACAGTGACTGGTTTACTTAATGTTGACGTTATGCACACACTGATCCTATTACTACAACTAGTGAAAAGACGTAAGCGTTATTTCAGCGACGAAATATTATTGAATTCGAGGTCTCCCGAATGTTGTGTTTTTATTTGGATTTCTGGGTGCAACAAAAAGTTTGGCAATTTGTATCCCGCTATATCATTATTAATTCTGCAACGTCAAGTTGAAATTAGCAAAGTAGCTACACCAATGTATGGTTGTTTCAGGGGTTTACTTTGTTTAATTTGCTAGCCACGTTAAGATTTTATGATACCTTAATGCGGTAAACACTGCATTTTAAAATTATGATTGTTGTTAGTAAAACTCAAGCTACAGTGTACTCTGTCAGTGTCACTTAGAATTGTTCTCACTTGTGTTCATATATATTTGTTTAGTGTTCCTAAAATATTATATTGCTTTCGTAATTGTTTAACTAGTTGTAGTATTTTAAATGCTTTTAGCGTTTCTTATCAAATTATGCACAAAATTGTTGAACGCGCCAGTCTTTGGTGATACTGTTAAGTTGAGCAGTTGTGATTTTATAGCAGTCACTTAAAATACAGCTGCACATCATTCATAATTAAAACGGCGTAACACCACAACGTTTATTATCATATTGTAGATTTCCCTTTCATCAGTTTGATAACATTCTCAATATTTGATTTTGAAAATCATTAAAATTAATTGTTTTAAATTACTAAAACATACATTTTGAAAATATTCAAAACTTACCTAAGTATGTCAATAACATTATTTGATTAAACACCATTTCGTTGATGTCTCAAATTGTCTAGCTATTAGCTGTAGCTCTGAAAATGTATTACCAAAAAATTGCGTGCAATTTTGAAATGCATTATCAGGTTGTATTTTTAGTTATTAAATTCATAAAAAGACGATATTCAGGGCCAACACCAAGTTATAATTTAAATATATACTTAAAATGGAAATCAAACGTCTTTTTTATCTTTGTCAGATTTGTTACACATTTTAAGTGCTTTACACAAATATCTACATTAAAACAACAACACTATGCTGGCTATATAGCTATGATGAACATTCTGTTAATTTCAAATGCGTTTGCTTTATCAACAGCAGGCGTCTGCATTATTGAACACGATTCCATTTCTTAGGTTGTTTTTCAGCAGAAGTAAATTAAATATCAGTAACATTAGTCACTATCAGCGGTAAGTGGCGACATTCGATGCTTGATACATTCAATAGTAGATTACAGCAATCATTTTGTAATCGACGAAATGCCTTATGTCAATAACTTTATAATCTATGTTTCATTTTCAGAACCATTGTCTAAATCACCACAATACAAATGTCTAGCGCTGTTGTGCCTTTTAAAACAATTTAAATCAGATATGTAATAGTCGCTTTAGTTGAAATCTTTATCAATTATAAAATAAGTCCAAATATAAAATTTATTATAAATCCAACGCAACGACTGACAAGGAAGACATATTATATTTACCAGTTAAACACTGGCCATTTATAAATTTGGTAAATGGTTTTTCGGGTGTTTTATAGAAGTTAAATAAAAGTAAACAACTGATTATCAGTTATACACGTGTTGAAGGCAGTGGTAATAGCGCAAATAGACTTTCTATTAGTAAACGTCAAAGTGAATAGGAAAGTAATTTGATGTATAAAACACTGCCAACATAACACTCAAACTTTTGCGAAAATGCGTGTAAATGGGTGTCAATGGTTGTGTATATCATTTTAACCTTATTTACAAAGGACTACTGTGTACGGTAGTAGTTGATTCCTCCAATAGTAAGAAGTGCTTTCTTATAAGAGTCAACAGTACCTGACATCCGATCTAAGTTGTAGTATGGCATCAATTACCAATGAGAACATTGCATTATTATGTGGGGAATCAATCTAACTCAATTTGCATGACGCAGGGCGATCTATTTCTTAATAACTATTTCACCATTTAAAGGATTATTGTGTACTTTTATGTAATTAGACAACCACTGTGATAGATGTATGTATGCGGTACATACAGGTACAAACGAAGTTTTTCTTTCGTTAAACAAAGTAGCCATTTGTCTACGGTTCTGAATATACCGGTAGTTGCATATGCGCCATGTCAAAAAGTTATGTGAAAATTCTTTATTTATACAACTACTTGTTCGGTGATCAAAAATAATGTCAATATCTTAGGGTATTTTACCTGATACAAGCTTATTTGAATTGATCAAAACCTATATAATAACTCTACTTGTTCATTTACTTTGTCATGATATATCATATAAATGATGAAATGTCATTGCATGGCAATTCTTATAATGGTGTTGGCAATGAACTCAAAAACAACTTTTAGAAATAACATTCTGCATTACGGCATAAAAAGTGCAACAGTTCAAATATCGGCGATATAATGTGCAGATGCTAGGATCATTGTTTGAGAAACAGACATCACAATATGTAAATGTCATTGGTTGATGTGCAATTACGTCAACCGTTTGACATCTAAGATGTAATGAAAAGCTGTCAGCAAGCAAGAATGCAAATGGCTATTTAAGATAGCCATCTACAGGAACGTTCTGATGGTAAATGTTTACATTAATTGGCTACCTAGGCAGACTTTCAACACTGTAACACACCATGCTACATTATTTAGGTTTAAGTATGTGTGTTTTTGCGTATCAGCGTATTTTGTACTAGGCAAACCCATATAATAAATAACAAGCTACTTTTCAAAATTTTGGAAATATCAATAGTAAGTTATAGGATAATTATGAATGAATCTGGCATTCAGCATTTAGCATTTCAATAAAACAAACATTTATAAACGGTGCCACAAAATGATGCCACACCACCGACGCCCCCTAGCACATGAGCGGAACTCCATTTTCAAATGTAAACCACATACATGTACACTCCATGATCCCTGAGGACGGGGCGACCTTTTACAGCCGCCACACAAGCACTAAACACCAGCTGTAGTAAGGTAAATTAAACTGATGAAAGGGATAGCCCTAATGAAGCATAGCCTGCACGAGAGAACGGCAGCCTCGGTTTTATTGATGCTGTTCATCAGTAGCAATAAATGATGCCACACCACTGACGCCCCCAGCGCATGAGCGGAACTCCATTTTCAAATGTAAACAACATACATGTACACTCCATGAACCCTGAGGACCAGAAAAATATAACTACACAATGATGTAGTACTGGGCGACCTTTATAGCCGCCACACAGGCACTAAATTCTTTTTTTAAGTATTATATATATCTACAATGTTCCGTCGGAAAGGTTTAACACCCTTCATTTAACAATTAATGTAAAATCGTTTGCCATTATTAAATTAACAATAATTCAGGAGCATTGTCTATCAATGTTTGTTTTAGTTAAACCTATTAATCAGACACATTTATTTAAAATTGTTTCAACATTAATAAACTATCAAACAAACCAAGCGTGAAAGGTTTTCTGATAGACACGGAAGTCAAAGACGTGAATGCACATATTGCAATCTGTCGCGTTGCAAACACATTCTTTCATTGTTGACATGAATTCTGCAATGTATCACAAAGCGTTGCACATCCCACTATGGGGTGGGGTCTATCAGGTCTGCTGACCGCTGTTGCTGTAATATACTTTCTAAATGGAAAAGAACGAGTTTCAGTTCACCCGAACATGTAGTACAATTTGCAAAATATTTTCAACACGGGTAAACATGTCTAGCAAACCAATTTTAACATTGATATCCAATATATTAACAAACATGATTTGTTTTTTACGTTATTTGCAAAAGCGAAATATCTTTTTGGTGCCATGTTTAGAAAATGCACTAAATGCACATGATGTACTACTATCACACATTTTCTAGCCGTAAATTATGTGCGGTCTTTTTATAATAAAATCAACGCATTCCAGGCAATTACTTTGTCAAGGTATCACAAACAGCAGTTTTCATACTCTTGACGTATAAGCGCCTTTTGCGTTTGCATTTACAAAACGATTACAACATGTTAATTTACGTTTTTGTAAAAACAATGACTAAAATTTAGGGTTTTAATTATTAGGTTTGAAAGGTTAACAACTTAAACAGAGAGTATGACACTTCTCAACAAGGCAATTATATTCTTGTTCGGAAATGCTAGAGTTCAATATTCACGAAGAGAGATTGTAAGACGGATTACAAGCAGGATATCAGCCAGACATCTAGTACGAGGATGAATCAATTTTGACACGTGTAACTATCTCTTTAAATGCCAAGACTCAATTAAAACAGTAATGTACCCCAAATACCAAGTTTTTTATCTGTAGGGTGTTGACATGTTTTAATGTTGTTAAATTGATATATCCAAATTAATATTCACAAGTCATAAGGAAATCCTTTTAAGAAGTTATGCTAAATAGATTGTGCATCGGAGAGATTTTTAAAGTCAGTCGCTTAAGGATAAAACTGTTTTCATTTGAGAGTAGATGTTGGTAATTGTGGTGACCAACGATTTCTTCTGCTGGCTGCCCCTGCATACCTTCATCCACGTCTTGGATGAAAATGTTTGATTACCATGGCTTTTCATGGCGAAATACTGTTAATTAATAAAATTATAATCAAAATGAACAAGTTTCTTCTAATTGCTTGTTACGTCTTAATTTTGTGTGTTGTGCTAAGTGGTTGATTTTGTACGGGCCATTGTTTCATGGACCCTTAAATTTGACTTTATCTACTTTGTTTGCTATATTTTATCTTTTATCATCTCATTTTGTTACAAATCAGTACACGATCTGGCAGGAGGTTTGTCGTTGCAAACAAAATCATGTTAAACTACAATCACTAAGTTCTAAAGTTTTTTTATTTATATGCATATTAATTCAACTTACTACTGCTATTGCGGCTCGCCACATTTAACATCATTACATTTTGTATGTATTTTTGTTGTTAAATCCTTTGTGATCAAAGATTGTATGTTATTTACATTTGCAAATAAAAAGTTGCTCTTAATTGAGCGTCTTCCATGTACTGCTGCCATAATGAAAATGCTATTTTCAAATAACATAACTCAAGTGAATCATGCTTGTGTGACCGAAGTATGAGTTTGATATATAATAT